>PPYE01337900.1_pt1 | contig 132770 bp, 80 predicted proteins | sample 1559881 | NCBI WGS metagenome assembly PPYE01 (sample SAMN08240022, study PRJNA423297) | Human gut metagenome, whole genome shotgun sequencing project.
ATACAAAAAAGCCAACTAATTCGCAATACTTTGTGTATGAATTAGTTGGCTGATTTTGTAATATTTAATGAATGTCCCTTCTTTAAGCTGCAATATTTTGATATGTGTTCGCAACATCTAAATATAGCTACTGTAAGCTCGTAAAACCGTTTAATCAGCCAATCTATACCTTCTTTAGCCATTTTTGCACACATCTTTTTTATATTGAAGGCAACGGCAAAGAAAGCAAAGTCCATGAAGACCTTATCCTTACCAAAATGGCGGAAACGTTTGTAGTTCATATTGTATTTCATTTGTTCGAACACGGCTTCCGGCTCTATACAGCTCTGTCCTCTGTGCTTCAGTCCTTCCTCGGAGCAGAGCAGCTCTTTGGCATTCTGCCTGTATTTTCTGAGCCTGTGATTCAGTTCTATCGTCCTGTTTCCTTTTGCTTTAAAACAGCGGCATCGCAGGGGACAGCCTTCACGCCTGACAACTCTGTACCGTGCATTTTCGCTGACATATCCGGATGCGGTTTTCACATGTCCGGTTCCTATTCTTTGAAGGTGTGTCAAAATGCACCCCTTCTTTCTTTTACGCACAAAGCCCCTGCTTGTGAAAGTCGGGGCTTTGTGCATAATTAGTATATATCCAGTGTTACACGTTTTTTGTGCTTTTCCGGATATTCCGGCAAGTTTCTTCCATTCACGGAAGTGTCTTTAAGGCGGATATTTTCCGCACACTTTAAGTAATAAGGATAAGCAGCTTTTCGTACATGGAAATGCTCTATTTCGATATTTCTTATGGGCTTTTCTTCATATCCATCCATAAAGATTGCATAGTGGTCGGAACAATCAGCTTTTACATTACTGATGCGGAAATTCTCATATTGAGAAGCATGTCTGCCACCTCGAAAACCGAAATAATTGGTTTCAAAACGGAGAATGGCTCCTTTTGAGCGTTCTATAGTAATATTGCTGACTTGTATATTACGAATATATCCTCCTCTGTCACGGTTGGATTTAAAATAAAGGGCATTCTTTACTGTTCCGATTTGTATATTATCCATATATACGTTTTCCACGCCGCCTGACATTTCACTGCCGATACATAAACCATTGCATTCAGACTGGAACAGACAATTACGTATGACGATGTTTTTTGAAGGGCGTCCTATTTCACGGCCGTCGGCGTCACGGCCTGCTTTGATAGCTATGGCATCATCTCCCGTGCGGAAAATGCATTTTTCTATTAATACATTGGAAGTTGATTCAGGATCACATCCATCATTATTAGGATAGTGACTGTCAATGGTGATGCTTCGTACTATTACATTGTCACAGTATACAGGATGAATAGTCCAGAAAGGAGAATTCTTAATGGTGATACCTTCTACTAAAATGCGAGAACATCCCATGAATTGTATGCAAGAGGGACGTAGTATAGTACCTTTCCCAAAGATCCTTTCTGTGACAGGGATTAGTTTTTCTCCCATTTTACGCAGACGATTTCTGTCTGATACCTCTATCTGAGACCATGAAGCAAATTCCCGTCCTCCTTGGGCGTCTATGGTACCTTGTCCTGTAATGGCTATATTAGTGGCATGTTTGGCATAAATCATGGGAGAATGTCCATATAGTTCCGTACCTTCCCAACGTGTCCATACTTCAGGAAGAAAGTCATCAGCCTTACCGCTGAAAAGTAGATAGGCGTCTTTCTCTAAATGTAAATTGACATCACTTTTCAGTACTAGATTTCCCTTTAAATAATAGATTCCTTTCGAAATTATAACGTGTCCTCCGCCTGCCAAAGAACAAGAGTCTATTGCTCGCTGTATTAACTGGCGTGAATGACCTTTTTGGTTGGAAGCGGAATCAGGGCAGATCACTTTTATTTTCTTATGCGGAAATGAAGTACGCGCTATATTGGAAATAATCTGTTCGGCTGCATTGTCTATTTTATTTTGAGGTCCGTCATGTTTGTATTTGAACCATTGGAATGAAGCTGTTCCTGCTTCCTGTTCTTTGTTGTAACAATATAGTGCAATGCGGGCGCCTTTCCAAAAACCGAATGGAATAAAAAAGGAAGTTCCATAAGGAATAAAACGTATATTATCTGTACTGTAGAAGTATTGGAACTTCTGATTGGTCATGTCGATAGATACACGTAGATAAATTTGGTTTCCGTTTGGGAAAGTTGTACTTATTTCTGTTGTATCATTGGATGTGTACAGATACTTTTGTCCTTTCTCCATCTTGATACCTAGAACATTATTTATTTTTCCCATGCAAGCTAATCCGCATCGTTGCCCATCAGCTATTTCTGTAAAATCCATAGCTATTGTAGCTTCACTTATATTCCCCATAATCTTTTGTGTCAGGGTGTTGCGTGCCAATCTGAAGGTTGAAGATTTCAATGCTTTCAGAGTGAGTGAACCTGGATGTGCCGATAAGGACCATGCGTGGTCTGTCGGATTATGATTAAACTGCCATTGCAGTGATAGGTTGGGGGTAGAGAAATCATCATCTGTTTGCGGAGCGAATATGGTTTTGCTTTCAATGGGTTTCTGGCATACATATACAGGTTCTCCTATTCCATTTCTATCAAAGTCTACTCCGATAACGGGCCAATCGTTTTCCCAATGCATGGGCTGAAGATGAACTACACGGCCTAAGGCATGATGATGTTGGAAATGAAAAAAAGCCCATTGATCATCCGGAGTATCGACAATGGCTCCTTGATGAGGGCCGTTTATCGTAGTACTTCCTTGTTCCAATACTACTTTCTTTTCATAAGGACCATATATATTTTTTGAGCGGAGGATAGTCTGCCATCCCGTACCTACTCCTCCTTCCGGAATAGAGAGATAATAGTAACCATCTTTTTTGAAAATTTTTGTTCCTTCGGCTACAGGTCCAGTGTATACGGTCATTCCTTCATCAAGTAGACGTGTACCGTCTGCACTCATTTTATGAATAATGATAGGCCCGGCTCCATGACGGCTCCGGCCTAGGTATGCTTGACCATCTTCATCCCAAAAGGGGCAAGGGTCTTCCCATTTTTCTACTTTCTTAACTAAATGTAAAGGGCTCCAAGGACCTGAAGGATTGACAGCATTTGACATGAATAATCCTTCTTTGGGAGTACAGAAAAAGACCCAGAATTTGTTATCATGGTAACGAATTGAGGGTGCCCATGAACCTCCTGCATATTGTTGGTTGTTATCCCAGCCGGGAAAATCAAAATGGTGATAGATTTGGGAAATCAGTTTCCAATTGATCATATCTGAAGATTCCAATACTTGCATTCCTAGAAAATGAAAGTCGGAAGCTATCATGTAATATTTATCTCTGACCCGGATAACGTCCGGGTCAGAGTAGTCAGCATTTAAAATCGGATTTATGTATGTTCCATTGCCCTGATCTCCCCATTTACCGGGAGTACCTTGAGCTGACAAGACTAATACATTATTTATAAAGTATAGAAGAATAAGTAAAAAATTTTTCATCAGCATGTTTTTTAACTTAATAACCAGGGTTTTGTGTCACTTTAGCTTGATTCAAATCAATGGCAGCTTGTGGAATAGGACGAAGAATCTTGTATTTACCATCAGGGCCTATCATAGCAGATTCTTTTATGCCGTCTTCATTATATTTTGTGGCATATTCCACTAAAGTGTGAGTACGCTTCAAATCTGTCCAACGGACATATTCTCCAGCTAATTCACGAGCACGTTCATCAAGAATAAAATCAATATTAATATCGTTGCTGGTGACAGTCATTTCTGTTGTGTATCCTTTACGAATAGTTCCTGGACGTTGACGAAGTTTATTGATCATTTGTGCAGCCTCTTCTGTTTTACCCATTTTTAAATAGGCTTCGGCGGCAATCAGATAGGTTTCTCCTAAGCGCGCTACTACCACATCATGCATGCTGCAAGTAGAATTACGGTTAGCAATAGAAGTTTCTGAATAATCATCAAATTTCTTGATACAAGCATTGCCGTAGTCTTGTGAACGACGGTCTTTGTATGTGGCTGGGGCACCGTTGGATGGAGCAATACCACCGTCTGCTATTGTTTTGCTTACCAGTGTATTCTTTTTAATTCCATAAGGATCGTCTGCTTTCCAGGCAGCGATATCTTCATCTGTAGCCCATGCTGGAGCATAATAATAAATGATAGAAGAACTAGTCGGTGCTGAGTAATAGTCGAAATAACTGGTATGGAATTCTAACATAAAAGTTTGTTCCAACCGTGCATCACCCCGACTATACATTTGCTGTAGACGTAGTGAAGGAGCAAAGCAACCGTCAATTGCCTTATTTCTTGGTTTTTCGGAACCACCTAAATAAGCTCCGAATTGGGCTTGTTGGTAGGAACCGTCTTTTACGGGATCTTCTACAGCAGCCGAATTAAACTGTATGCTCCAGAATATTTCATTGTTTTCTTCATTTTCTACGTCAAAAGCTTCTTCTATGGAGAGGAAAGGAATTTCGCCATTAATTGCTTCCAAGGCATACTTAGCTGCATTTGCGAAGTCTGAATTTTGAGCTATATTTTCTTCTTGGGCTTCGTAATCAGTGCCATCTAGCCATCCACGAGTCAGATAGGTTTTGGCTAAGTAAAAGGTTGCTGCGCGTTTATTGGCACGTCCTACACCGGAGTTGGCACGTTCCATTAAATGGGATTCGGAAGAGGCTAGATACTCAAACTCTTCAATGATGAACTTATAAACATCTGCAAGACTGGCACGTTCATGACTCATTTCGGCATGGTCAAACATTTGTTTGTTCAAAGCTACAGGCCCGAACTGTTGCACTAGTTGGAAATAATACCATGCACGGATAAAACGTGCTTCGTCCACATATTGCAGTCGTACACTGGAATCTTCCGTTATGTCTCCATAAGATATAACGCTATTGGCTAGCTGAATACCTTTAAAACAACTTACATAGAAATTTTTTATAATGCCTTCATCTGCAGTGAAGGTATATTGGCTCATGACTACTCCCTGTGACTTTCCGTCTGCATACAGGTCTGTTCCCGCTACGAATAATTGCGGTTGGGCATTATAAAGCTCTCGCAGTGTGGAGTAAGCGCTGTTAGTTAAACTGGCGAATCCTGCCGAAGTCTGATAAAATTCAGCTGATGGAACATTAGATTTGTTGTTTTGGTCAAGAAAATCCGAACATCCTGAGAGAGTTGCCAATCCTAATGCCATAATGAAATATATTTTTTTCATAATCATTTAATTTTAGAATTTTAAATTTATACCAACTTGATAAGTTCTTGAACTGACACCACCGGTACCGTCACCTACTTGTGCATCAGCCCATTCGGGATCGAATCCTTCATAACTTGTGAAAGTGAAGGGGTTTAATACATTGGCGTAGATTCTTAAGTTGGAAATATGAAGTTTTGAAATCCATTTCTGTGGAAAAGTATAGCCAAGAGTAATGTTTTTGACTCGGACATATGAGTTATCAACGAAATTTTGTGCCCGGTCCTCATTGGCACCACTTTGCCAGTATGCACCGCCTCCTTTACCGTTTCCACCATTGGTTGGGAAGGGATAACTACCGTAATGAGTGGCTTCCTGATAGGCTATAGAGCCATCAGCACCTAGTATCGGAGCACCTTGCGGTATATAATAATCCATGTTCAGACGATTCATGCCACGCTGTCCATAGTCTACGAATTCGGCCATGAAGGGAGAGTATACCATTCCTCCCTGACTAGTGTAAATACTGAAAGAGAAATCAATATTCTTGTATGACAGGTTAGAAGTGAAACTGCCGGTCCAGGTCGGAGCACAATGTCCGAGGATCATTTTGTCATTGGCATCAATAGTACCATTGCCATCCTTATCATAGATTTTCATCTCGCCTTCATAGAATTTGGTTTTCATTTTCGGGTCTTGGGCATAAGCTTGCGCTTCTTCTCGAGTACAGATTCCGGTGTATTTATAGCCGTAGACTACGTCTATAGGGTGATTGATAAACCATTTGTTACCCACTAAGTCTTCTTTGGTACCATTCAATTCTTTGATAGAGTTAATGTTACGCGCAAAAGAGAAGGTTGTCTCCCAGTTCCAATCTTTATTCTTTACGTTGATGGTATTCAGTTGGATTTCCATACCCTTATTGTTCACCTTACCCACATTACTTACAATAGAGCCGGTATAGGAACCTAGTTCAAATGGAGTTTCCATCTCCATCAAGAGATCTTTGGAATCTTTGTTGTAGATATCGATAGATCCATTGATACGATTATTCAAGAAACCGAAGTCAAGACCGAGGTTGATTTCGGTTGTCTTCTCCCAAGTCAGGTCGGCGTTCGTCATGGTATAACCATAACCGTTGGCAACAGACGATCCGTAATTATAGTAATATTTAATATTTGCCAAAGCTTGTGTGTCATAAGGCCCTACACCGGCATTATTACCGGTAACGCCAAAACTGGCACGGAGTTTTAAATTGCTTAACCATTTGCTGGCAAATCCCATAAAATCTTCATCGGAAATGCGCCATGCCAAGGCAGCTGAGGGGAACATCCCCCAACGATTGTCTTTTTGGAATTTGGAACTGCCGTCCCAACGTGAAGATACAGTCAGCATGTATTTGCCTTTGTAGGCATAGTTGATACGGGCTACATAAGATAACATGGAGATTTTTTTATAATAGCTAGACTGACTTTGTACAGTGCCTGAACCAAGATTATGCCAGTCTACATCAAATGGCATATCCACTACATTGATATAGTCGCCTTGTAATTTTTGTTCATAGACACTGAATAAGGCCAAGGCATTCAGACTATGATCTCCAAAATTCTTGATGTAATTGGCTTGCGTATCCCAAGTATACGAGAATATTTCATCATTATAGTTTTCGGCCATGTTTGTTTTTCCAGAACGAAGTTGGGTTTCTCCGTTATAGAATGTACCACGATGGGTTTTGGTATACATGGGGGAGAAAGTAGTTTTAAGAATTATTTCTTTAACGGGGCTGTATTGCAAATAAATGTTTGCCATCACATCATAAGAACGTGTATCGTCTTTTGAGTTCAAACGGTCCACCACTGGATTGATGGAGGAAGTCGGACCACCACCATTGGGATAGATGGCGGCATCTTTACCTGGTTGTGAAATTAATTGTCCTGCCTTTTCCCCTTCCCAATAATAGCATGGCATATTAGGGGTCATACGGAACCCTTCCAAAATAGAGTAGTTGCTACCACTCTCTTTGGATGCTGTTGCCATATTTGTGGAGAATCCGGCTGAGATTTTATCTGAAATCTTATGATCTACTGCTCCTTTTATATTCCAGCGTTCATAACCGTCATACATGATTCCTTCCTCATTTTGATACCCTAGTCCTACGCGGTAGGTTATATTTTTTGCATTTCCCGAGATATTGATGAAATGATTCTGTTGTGAGCCGTTACGGGTTACGATATCTACCCAATCGGTATAATTATTATTGAGATACATATCTTTCACTATTTGACTGCCATTTCCCCAGAAGTTCAGGAAATTGGCATCAGTCATTTCCCAGTTAGTCATTCCCGAAGAGGCATCCATAGATGAAACCAGATAACGGGAGAAACGGAATTTCATGAAATCATCTCCTTCCATAAAGTCCGGCATATTGGCTTTGGTTTTTACACCATAATATCCATCATAGCTGATTGTAGTCTTGGCTACATCTTTGTCTCCCTTTTTGGTGGTAATCATCACTACACCATTTGTGGCCCGTGAACCATAGATGGCGGTAGATGAAGCATCTTTCAAAATGTCCACTTTTTCAATATCCATCGGATTTAGAAAATCCATATTTTCACAAACTACTCCATCGATTACATATAATGGATTGCCGCCATTTAATGAACTTTTACCTCGAATCTGAATATTGAATCCGTCACCGGCACGGCTAGAAGACTGTGAGATATTCACTCCAGCAACTTGCCCTTGCAGACTTTCGACAACTGATGTTGCACCTTTAGCAGAAATCGTCTCTGATTTTACACTACCTACAGAACCGGTAAGGTCTGATTTCTTTACTACACCATAGCCCACTACTACCACTTCGTCCAGTAGTTTATTATCTGCTTCGACCGTGATAGACAGTTTTTGTTGGTTCCCTACTTTAATTTCCTGTGTTTTATAACCCACGTATGAAATAACTAAGGTAGCACCTGCTGAAATCTCCAGTGTGAAGTTACCGTCCAAGTCAGTTACTGTTCCCTGAGTAGTTCCTTTTATCAATACGGAAACGCCGATCAATGCTTCTCCACTTTCGTCTATGATGTTACCCGTAATGATTCGGTTTTGCTGAACCGATTTTAGAATTGCTGAACTTTGTTGGCCTGACCAGTTGTTTGCAAAGGTGGATAATGGTAAGGAAACTAGTCCTAAGGAAATTCCGCAAGCAAACCAAAATCTTTTTGGAGAATACCCTGTACTATAACAGAACGGGATTTTAAATACTCTTTTTTTTCTCATGTCTTTCATTATTAATTTAGTATTAGAGTTGTTTTTGTTTTGATGTCAAATATAGACGGATGTTATCTTTTTATAAGTGGAAAAACTGATAATTTAGTTGGAATATCTATCAAAGGTAGCTAAACAACATATATTGCGATGGATTAAATGTAGAAAGTACTTTGATGAATACCCATTTTCTGCTAATTTCGCAAAGGAAACACATTACTTTGATATGAAAACATACTGGGTTGATATTCTTACCTTTTTCTGTGTAGTAATACTATGCCTTTTTGCAGCCGATGTGCCGGTAAAAGGAGCTATACCTCAAAAATATTCAGTTACGTACTTTTCCAGTCAGAATGGAGTGGAGGATGGGCTGGTCAACGATATTATCCAAGATCATAAAGGTCTGTTATGGTTTGCTACTTGGAATGGGCTTTATCGGTTTGATGGTTATAATTTTAAGAATTATAAATCGAATATGGAAGATTTGGGAGGACTGACCAATGATCGTTTATTAGATATAGTCGAGGATAAATTCGGATGTATATGGGTATTGTGTTATGATTCCACTTGTTATCGTTTTAATCCTGACAAGGAAGTCTTTGAACCTGTCATTCAAAAAACAGCCAATAGCTTTCGGTCAATATCTGTCCTTCCGAATGGAATAGTATGGTTATTACGTGAAGATGGGAGTGCAGTACGGGTCGTTACGGCTCCCGAAGATTTATCTATGACATTTCAATTCTATTCATCAAGAGAAAATACGTTGTCTACTGGTAAAATCCGGTCTGTATTTATGGATTCGAAATTACGGGAATGGCTTCTTACGGATGAGGGGGTATATCGACTATATGATTCAGAACTTTCTATTATTTCTTTGTCTGATTGTCGAAAAAGTGAGAAAATACCTTTTTATTTTGCAACAGAGTTGGAAGAATATATATATTTAGGTGCACATCAAGGTAAAGTTTATAAATACTTGTTGACTGGAGAACTTTCTATTCATACTCAATTGCCAACATCGGCTTCTGTGATTTCTATTTTGCCTTCTGTGGCTGGACTGATATATGTTACTGATTCAGACGGCTTTTTTATTCATGACTCTCTCGGTGAGATAAGACATGTGATGCTTGACTCTCTTTCTCTGTTGAAAGACAAAACCATAGAGTCTGCTAAAATTACTTGTGGAGATTTATTGTGGCTTGTACATCCTGTTCCGGGAGTCACTTTGTTTGATCTGAAAACACAGCGTTTAAGCTTTATTGAAGGAAAGGACGAACTGGGAAGACCGCTAAATACTGAAAGTGATTTTTTTGCTTTTGAGGATCGGAACGATATTTTATGGGTACACCCTAAGGGAGGAGGATTTTCTTATTTTGATTCTCAAAATAGGCGGTTAATACCTTTTAATACTACGGAGCAGCCTGTCAAGTGGAAATCAAATGACCGCTGTTTTGCTGCTTTTGTTGATAAACAAGGAAATTTATGGATGAGTACCCAGCTCAACCGACTTAAGCGTATCACTTTTATCCCTGATAAATTTCATATCTATACGCCTACTCCTCAGGATGTAGAGTTACCTGATAATGAGATCAGGGCACTGTATATAGACAAAAAACAACGTATTTGGACGGGAAGCAGAGATATGAATGTTTCTATATATGATGCCCGGCTTCGATTATTGAAAAGGATGAAATGGGGCAAAGTATATGCCATCATGCAAGATTCGGCTGGTGTTTATTGGATTTCTACTAAAGGCCAGGGATTGATAAAAGCAACAGAAACTTCAAAAGGCAATTTTGAATTACAGCATTTTAAATATAAAGCTGATGACCCCTATTCATTGAGTAATGATAATATTTACTTTACTTTTCAGGATAGTAAGCAGAGACTTTGGGTAGCTACTTACGGAGGTGGATTGAATTTGATTGAAACTATGCCTGATGGTACTTTAAGATTTATCAATCATCGCAATTTGTTAAAGAGATATCCGATAAGTCATTTTTATAAAGTCAGACATATTACTGAAGATAATCAAGGGCGTATCTGGGTGTCTACAACAGCAGGGATTTTACAATTTAAGGTTTCTTTTCATTGTCCTGAAGAAATAGATTTTCATTCTATATGCCGTGAGCAGGGGAATGTGAATAGCCTTAGTAATAATGACGTACAAATGATTCAATGTATGGATAATGGGAAAATTTTTGCCATTACTTATGGCGGAGGGTTAAATGAGCTTTCTCCCATGGGGCTCCATTCTTATCAATGTAAATCCTTCACACAGAAAAATGGACTTATTTCAGATATTATTTATTCTATGCACGAGGATAAACAAGGGAATTTATGGTTGGTGACGGGTGGTGGATTAGTGAAATTTGTAGCTTCGGCCGAACAGATTCAGTATCCTAGTGAGCATATCGCATTTAATATGCATTTCAGTGAAGGTGTGGGGGCAACAGATGGCAGGCAGATTTTTTTTGGTACTAACCGAGGTTTGTTCTATTTTACCCCTGAGAATATCCATAAAACAGATTTTATACCACAAATATTTTTCTCTTCTATTTGGGTAAACAATCAGGAACTGACTCCCAGAAAAACTCCTTCTATTTTGTCTGTTAATCCTGATGATAGCAGGGATATGCAGTTACCTCCTAATAATCATACCCTCAGACTGGTATTTTCTGCTCTAGACATGACCAATACGGAGTATATTCAATATGCTTACAAGTTAGACGGTTTTGATAAAAACTTTCGTTTGACGGATAACGGGCATGAGGCCAACTATACTAATCTTCCTCCGGGAAAATATGTATTTCGTGTAAAGTCTACCAATAATGAAGGTGTATGGGTTGAAAATGAACGAACACTTTCTTTTGAAGTGCTTCCTACTTTCTCTGAGACACCTTATGCTACTATGCTCTATATCTTCTTGATTGTATTATTTATTGCAGTTGCCATTTATATATATACCGTTTTTTATCGGATAAAAAATAAGGCTAAAAATGAAGAATTGATTACTCAATTAAAACTTAGCTTCTTTACTGACGTGTCTCACGAATTAAGAACTCCATTAACATTGATTACCGGACCTTTGGAATATATACTCAGAGACGAGAGCCTTTCTGGGAAGGTGAGAGATACTTTGAAGATTATTAAAAAGAATAGTGACCGTATGCAGAGGTTGGTAGGGCAGATTTTGGATTTTAATAAAATCCAGAATAGCAAGATGAAACTGAGAGTTCAGTATGTGGATATTATCAGTTTCACGAAAGAGATAATCAACTATTTTACAGCTTTATCTCAAGAGCGGCATATTAGTCTGAATTTTAACACTCAATTGTCTAAAGTAAATCTTTGGGTGGACAAGGATAAATTAGAGAAAATTATTTTTAATTTGCTGTCTAATGCCTTCAAATACACTCCTGATGGCAAGAACATTTGGGTTAGTATGAAAGATGATGGGAATGCAGTCCTTCTTCAAGTTCAAGATGAAGGAGTAGGGATAAAGAGAGAAAAGCAGAAAGTGATTTTCAATCGTTACGAGAATGTGGTTCCGGATAGCATTTACGCTCCTTTAAGTTCTGGTATCGGACTTTCAGTAGCTAAAGAACTTGTGGAAATGCATTATGGTAGTATAAATGTGGAAAGTGAGTTCGGAAAAGGGAGCCTATTTACTGTAAGGCTATTAAAAGGTAAAAAACATTATCCGTCTGACACGGAATATATATTATCAGATTGGAACGAAGATACAAATTTAGATTTCAATTCTCAAAACGAACTACAAGAATTGAATGAAGCGGAGAAGCCGCTCATGCTTATTGTTGAAGACAATTATGAATTAAGAGTATTTATCAAACAAATATTTCAGGAAGCATATCGGTCTGTTGAGGCTGATAATGGAGAGGTTGGATTAAAAAAGGCTTTCTCTGATCTACCTGATATAATAATTACTGATATCATGATGCCTGTAAAAAGTGGTCTACAGATGTTGCAGGAACTAAGGAACGATGAACGAACTTCGCATATTCCTGCCATAGTATTGACTGCTAAGACGGATATGGATAGCATTCTGACCGGTATCCATACAGGAGCTGATGATTACATTACGAAGCCATTTAGTATTAATTATTTGCAAGCTAAAGTAGAGAATATTCTAACTCGGCGTAAAATGTTACAAGCATATTATTGTAAGGTAGGGTATGAAGAGGGGAGTGAAAATAAAGAAAAAGATAAATCGGTTCAATTGTCGGCTAAAGATGCCGCTTTTCTTAATAAGTTAGCTGGAATTATGGAAGAGCAACTTAGTAATCCGGAATTGAATGTAGATCAATTGGTCAGTTATTTCAGTCTGAGTCGGACCAATTTCTTTCATAAGCTGAAGTCTTTAACTGGTATGGCTCCTATAATGTATATAAAAGAAATGCGTATGAGGAAAGCTGCTGAACTGATTAAGGAAAACCAATATACAATGTCGGAAATAGCTTATATGGTAGGTTTTAGTGATCCTCATTATTTTAGTAAAAGTTTTAAATCTTATTGGGGAATGACTTCTACAGAATATGCAAAAAATCAGGTTGGACAATGAAGATAAATGATGGTAAAGTTATATTTTATCATTATATCGGGTGAGCCCATTGTTCACCCGATATAATAGGGGGCATCTTATTTTTTCACCTTATTTCCATTGATATACACTTCATTTAACACTACATCTTTGGCTCCGGTAATTAAATTTCCCTTTTTCTCTACATTATTGAAACGGCTGTTTGTTACATGGATGTCTTCAATATTAACACGGTCATCATATCCGGTAATCAAGACTCCGTACTTACTTTTTTCACTGGTAACATTATCCAGATATACATGGCGTACTACAGGTGGGAAACTTCTGTCACATTTTTCACGGTTTTCATATTGCAGGTTGATTTTCAAAACGGCTTCGCGACATTCACCTACTTCTACATTACGCACATAAATATTTTCAATGACACCACCACGGCAGTTGTTGGTTTTGATGCGGATGACACGTTCTAGGTTCGGGCTGTCCATTTTGCAGTTTTCAACAAACAGGTTCTTATATCCTCCCGAAATCTCACTGCCTATAACTACACCACCGTGTCCGTCTTTCATTTCGCAATTGCGTACAATGATATTTTCACTTGGTACATTCCATTTCCGTCCGTCGGCATTCCGTCCGCTTTTAATGGCAATGCAGTCGTCTCCAGTATCGAATATACAGTTTTCAATTAATACGTTCTTACTTGATTCCGGATCGCAGCCATCGCTATTGGGACCGTGACTGGAAACTTTAACCCCACGCACTGTCAGACTTTCACAAAATAAAGGATGGATAACCCAAAACGGAGAATTTTTCAATGTTACATTTTCTATTAAAATAGTGTTGCAACGATATAGATTGATAAGTTGGGGACGTAAACCGTCTTCAAAAGTCATTTGGCGCTTATCTATCGGGGCAAATGTTTCGGCGTACATCAGTAATTTGTCTCTGCCGCCATTTTTTTGAGCTGTCATACCTTCCTTCCAGCCATAGTGTGGAGCACCACACATACTCCACCAGTTATCATTACTGGCCTGTCCGTCTATAATACCTTTACCGGTAATGCCTATGTTGCTTTCACCATAAGCATAAATTAATGGATGCAAATTGTAACAGTCTACTCCTTCCCAGCGAGTGAGTACGGTTGGAGTATATAGATATTTCTCTGAAGAAAATTTTAGATAGGCACCTTCTTCCAAATGCAGATTTACATTACTTTTCAGTGTGATAGGACCTGTTAGAAATTCTCCGGGTGGAACTAATACAGTTCCTCCACCTGTCTGGCTGCATGTGAGGATAGCTAGATTGATTGCTTCATGGCAGAGTATTTCACCATTATTTCCTTCTTTGGCACCGAAATCTTTAATGTTGTACACACGATCGGGAAAAGAAGTCTTTTTGATTTGTTTTTCTATTTGCTCACTTTCTTTCCAAATCTCTTGTGGTATTTGTGCATGAGCAAGTCCAAAATATGCACATATACAAAGTACACTAACTAACTTTTTTACCATATCTTTGATGTTTAATAATTAATAATTTCATAGTTACCAAAAAATATCTACGATGCAATATTAAAGCATATAATTAGAAAATAAGTGGATTAATTGCCCATTATTGTGTAAATTCTAATAATAGAGGAATAACTGCTGCTACATTTTTATATTATTTGTATATTCGTACCTTAATAATCTGATATTATGAAATACATCACTTGTATATATTGATATCTGTTGGGGAATTCTTGTCGTGATAGGAGGTAGTATTTCTACTACCAAAGATAGTCTTCTGAATATTATAAGATATACAAGCGCAGGATTCCATTAATTCTTCTAGTCTGAAAAAATAATTTAGTGAACTACCTGTAAAGTATGGAGTAGATCAATTGAACTATGAAAATTACCGTTTGGAAACTAAGAACAGGAGTTTTTTAGTAATTAGACTTTTTATGGTACTTGTATTGGTGAAATTACCAAAAGGGGAAATGTTTATCTCCACCAATGAATTGCATTTGTCGCTAGTGATAGAGAGCCTGTTTGATAATACTAATAAATTTACAGATTCTGGATCTGTAACTCTTAAGATAAAGTTGGATAAGGCACAAAGTAAGTTACGAATTGAAGTAACCGATACCGGCTGTGGCATTCCTCCCGAAGAACGGGAGGAAATATTTCTGTGTTTGTCTGTATAACTTAGTGTGTGCCTTCTTCAATGTCACGCTTTCGTTTCAATGCTTCCAGGAAATAATAGTCTGCATAATTTAAAGGTACATCTATTTCTGTGCCATGAGGAATACTGCCCACTGAATGCATTAATAAAAAGTTACCATTTTTTCCAAGAGATGCCAGATAGTTTGGTGAGGCTAGAGAGGCCATAATACTGTCTGCATAGTTCTTATAACTGTTTGCATCAGGCACATCCATTGTACTAATTTCATAAAGTGCAGAAGCTATACAAGAAGCACTTGAAGCGTCTCGTGGTTCATTGGGAATATTGGGAGCATCCATATCCCAATAAGGAATCAAGTCTTTGGGAAGCCGGGGATGTGTTTTCATAAATTGGAAAGTCTTCAATGCCTGATTCAGATACTTTTTATCATGAGTTTCCCGGTAACACACAGTGTAACCATAAATCGCCCATGCTTGTCCACGACTCCAAGTCGATTCGTCTGCATATCCTTGGGCTGTTTGTCTATGCCGTACCATGCCGTCTGCCAAACTATAATCTATTACATGATAACAACTTCCGTTTGTACGGAAATGCTCTTTCAAAGTGCGGTCTGCATGGTTCACTGCTATATGATAAAAGGTGGAATCACCAGATAATTTAGTTGCTTCAAATAGTAACTCTAAATTCATCATATTATCTATTATGACCGGACATTCCCAACCGCGTTCCGATTGCCAGCCGCGGGTCACATCCCATGATTGGATAATTCCCGGCTTTTCACGGAAACGAGTAGCTAATGAACGTGCAGCTTCTATCATGACTTCTTTGTATTTGGGTACTTTAGTTGTTCGCCATCCATTGCCGAAACTACAATTTATCATGAAACCTACATCATGGTGCCAAGTCAGTTTTTTGGCTTCTTCTATGGCCGAAGTGTATTTATCAGCTAATGATAAGAGAGTAGTGTCGCCACTTAACTCATATAGATACCACACTGACCCAGGGAAAAAACCACTTCGCCAGTCGGCGTAGTCACAATAATAAATGGTACTGTCAGTTTTCAATGTAACGGGGTTTATAAATTTCTCTGATTTTTCTATAATTTGTATTTCATTCCCGATTTGTGCACGTGCAAATGCTACATTTTTTTCTATAAAGGAATCTGTTCTGGCGGATTGTTTATTTTTCTCTGTGCAAGATCCCCATAAAGTAGAGCAAGCGAGTATTGTAATATAGAGGACTTTCTTCATAGTACTTATTTTTTTATAATTTGCTACGAAGATAATGATAAATTTGTTGAAGAGAAACTTTAAGGTATTCTTTTACTTTGAAAACAGATTGATTCTGCTTCCAAAGTAAAAGAATATTGATCATAGAAATACAATAATCATTTCAGTTATTATTCTTCTTTTTGTAACTGAACTTTTATAGTATTGCTGTATCACTTAATAGTTGATATACCCCACTTATAATTCCTAAAACGAATATGCCGGCTACACATACCAACAGACTGATGCGCATCGGAGTTGCTGTACGAAAATTGCCGATAGGGTCTTCATTAGGTGTGATGAACATGGCTTTTACAATCAATAAGTAATAATACAATGAAATGATTGTATTGACCAATGCGATAAATACAATAAGATAATATCCGCTATGGAATGCTGCCATGAATACAAAGAACTTACTGAAGAATCCGGCAAATGGCGGGATACCTGCCAATGAGAAAAGAGCAAGTGTCATGACCATAGTTAGTTTAGGGTTGGTCTTATAAAGTCCGTTATAATCTTCGCGCTCTATTTTACCGTGGGTATGTTGCTCAATGGTATTGATGACACCGAATACGGCGAGATTGGCGGCAATGTATACTACTATATAATATACTAGGGATGCCATGCCCTGCGGAGTTCCAGCCAGTACAGCCAACATTATGTAACCGGCTTGTGAAATACTACTGAAGGCCATAAAGCGTTTCAGGTTGTTTTGGCGGATGGCGAACAGATTGGCTATAGTGATGGTGGCTACAATGATAATACATAGTATTTCACTCCATTGTTCAGTCATTGGTCCGAATACTTTCATTAAAATAATCATTAAAGCAAAAGCAGCTGCACCTTTTGAAATAACGGATAGGTAGGCGCTTACTGTAGTCGGTGCACCTTGATAAGTATCTGCTGTCCACAGATGAAAAGGTACCAAGCTTAACTTGAAGGCCAATCCGGAGAAGAAAAATACTAGTGCAAGAACTTGTAATGGAGTTCCTGTCAATCCGGCAGGGATATCTTCAAAATATAAAGTACCTGCTGTCCCATAAATCATAGAAATACCATAGAGGAAAATACCGCTGGAGAATAAAGCCGAAAGAATGAATTTAGCTCCGGCTTCGGCACTATGTCCTTTATATTTATCGAAAGCTACGAGACAAGCCATAGGAACGGTTGCCAATTCCAATCCAAGGAAGAATAGCAGGAAGTGCCCTGCGCTTACCATGAAATACATACCCAGCAAGGTACTGAGGGTAAGGATGTAGAATTCGCCTTGTTTATGACGGGTGTCTTCACGTTTTAGCCAAGTGTCTGCTTGCAGAAACACCAGTATGGTACCTATGGTCAGGATGCTTTTCAGAACAGACGCCATAGGGGTTGAGTGATACATGCCGCCAAATAAAGTCACCTCTTCCGGCCATAGGTTTGCTAAGAGTTGAATGGTCAGCAGGATACATGCCATGGGGCGTAACCAGTGACGTTGTGGAGCCGGTAAAAATAAATCTAACAGAAACATCAGAATAAAAACGGCTGTCAGACTCAGTTCGGCATGCATATGGAGTATTGCAGTTATGTCCATCATTGCTATTTTTTTAATTTTTAATTCTCAAATTTTAATTTAATAATTGACTTATGATTGGTTCTACACTGTTACTGATCAGATCGCTTATCCAGAATGGAGCCATTCCTAAACCTGCTACACAGGCGATGAGGCAGATAACGGCTACTCGTTCATCCCAGGTTGCGTCTGTGAGTTTCAGATGTTCGGGATTCAAAACTTTACCATAAAGAATTTTACCTACTACACGCAGGATATAGACTGCGGTAATGACGATACTTGTTGTTGCCACTAGGGTACATACGCGATGGAATGTATCATCATTTTGGAAAGAACCTACAAAGACCGTCATTTCAGCAACAAAACCACTTAGTCCCGGAAGTCCCAAATTAGCAAGACCAGCAATAACATAACCTACAGCCAGGAAAGGCATAATCTTCATCAAACCTCCCATTAATCGGACATCACGAGTGTGGGTACGTCCGTATATCATACCAATAAGGGCGAAGAACAAAGCGGTCATTAATCCGTGACTCAACATTTGGAGAATAGCACCCGTACAACTGGTGCGTGTCATCATCAGCAGGGCAAAGAGCACTAATCCGCAGTGGGATACGGAGGAATAGGCATTGATATATTTTAAGTCGGTTTGTACCACAGCACTGAATGCACCGTAAACTACAGAAATAGTGGTCAATATCAGGAATACATCTCCCCACATGGCTGCACCTTCAGGCATCAGGTACATAGCAACACGGAAGCATCCGTAACCTCCTAGTTTCATCAATACTCCAGCGTGAAGCATAGAAACAGCAGTCGGTGCAGAAGCATGACCATCGGGACTCCATGTATGGAAAGGGAACAAAGCTCCTAAGACTCCGAACCCCAAGAAGATAAGCGGGAAGAAGATGCGTTGCATTTCATGAGGTATATGCAGTTTGGCGATTTCCAGCAAGTTCATAGTTTCACCGCCTGCACCATAAAAAATACCGAGAATTCCGATCAGTAGAAATGCAGAACCACCCATTAACATTAATGTAAGTTTCATGGCGGCGTATTCTTTACGTCCGCTTCCCCATACACCGATGAGCAGATACATTGGAATTAAGGCTACTTCATAAAACATGAACATGGTGAACAGGTCTGTTGAAACGAAGAATCCGAATACCCCTACACTCAATAGAGTGAACCACATGAAATATTCTTTTGTCAATGGTTGTAACTTCCACGATGCAAAAGTACCGGTGAATACAATAATGGAACTAAGCAGCAACATTGCTACTGATATACCGTCTACTCCTACTGAGTAGCATATATGGAGCGGTGCATACCAAACTGTGCTGGCTGTGAACAGCATCTCTCCTGTAGCACCGGCTTGGCGTAGTTCGATATAATCAATGGTGAGGTAAACGGATAATGCCAATAATATGGAAGATCCGACAACCATCACTCCGCGAACTTGATTGACGCTGCGCGAAGCCCAAAGGCTCGCGAGCATCAACAAGGGAACTATAATGAAAAAACTTAGTATGTTCATCTTTTTAAATTAAAAATTAAAAAATGGCCATGCGGCGGATTTTTTATTATTCATTAAATTAATAGTATCAGCGTCAATATCAATGCACCTGCAAGGAACCAAATACTGTACTGCTGTACGTTTCCACTTTGCATGTCACGTATTTCATCGGCGGTAGCATGAGTACTCCACGCAGTGAAGTTAAAGAATTGATCGATAACGTGCCGGTCCCACCAGGCTATCGGAGTACTGATGCACCGGAAGATGATTTTCTTGGTTACGAACAACCATATCTCATCCATATAGAAACGGTGGTAAGCTGCTGTGTGCAAACGTGGGAATGTGCGCGCCAGATAGTTGGCTACGGGTTGTCTCTTACCTGCATACATCCATGTAGCTAAAGCGATGGATGCTATAGCAATAATGATACTTGTAGCAGCTATCTGCATATCCAGATGAATGGTATAGGCTTCTCCGTTACTACTGATCAGATTGCCGAAAGGTATGAATCCGGCAATACAGGTGATAGCGGCTAAAAACATCAGCGGGAATGTCATGGTAAGTGGAGCCTCATGCGGAGTATGTGCATCAGGTCCGGATTCGTGGGAGTGTCCTTTCCATTCTCCATTCCAGAAAATACAATAATAAAGGCGGAACATATAAAATGCTGTCATGGCGGCAATGCCTGTCATTATCCATCCCATAACAGGACTGAATTGGAAGCAGGCAGTCAGAATTTCGTCTTTAGAGAAAAAACCTGAGAATGGCCAAATACCCGAGATAGCCAGACAAGCAATCAGGAATGTCCAGTGGGTGACGGGCATGAATTTATGAAGTCCTCCCATGGCGCTCATCTCGTTACTGTGTACGGCATGAATGATACATCCGGCTCCTAAGAACAGCAATGCCTTGAACATGGCATGTGTGAACAGGTGGAACATGGATGCCATGTAGCCTAGTCCTCCTTCATGAGGGTTCATGGAAGTACAAACGCCTAATGCAACAATCATAAATCCAATTTGAGATATAGTGGAGAAGGCGAGCACACGTTTGATATCGCTTTGTGCACACGCCACACTAGCGGCGTAGAATGCAGTGAACGCACCGATATAAGCTATCCAGTGCAGCACTTCGGGCGCATATCCTACAAACAACGGGAACATACGGGCTACCAGATATACACCGGCTACTACCATGGTAGCAGCATGGATTAATGCACTGACAGGAGTAGGACCTTCCATAGCATCCGGTAACCAGATGTGCAATGGAAACATCGCACTTTTACCGGCACCACCGATAAACATTAGCCCCAAGGCCAATGGTATCATACTTCCGGCAACTGCAAGTACCTGAAGTTGGGGGGTGAACGAGAATGTTTCGGCATAATAGCCGTAAATCAAGATACCGATCAGAAAGCCTAAATCAGCGAAACGGGTAACAATAAATGCTTTTTTACTGGCAGCAATCGCTTCTTTCTTGGTGTAATAAAAGCCGATAAGTAGATAAGAAGAAACACCTACCAGTTCCCAAAAGACATACATCTGGAAAATATTAGTTGCTACTACGAGCCCCAGCATGGACATGGTAAACAGGCTAAGAAATGCGTAGTAACGTTGAAAGCCTTTTTCACCTTTCATATATCCGAATGAATAGATATGTACCATCAGACTGACGGTGGAAATAACGACTAGCATCATAACTGAAATAGGGTCAAGCATGATTCCCATGTCAATATGCAGGTTCGTTGTGAAAGGTAACCATTCAAAATTATAAGGTGTGAGAGTAGGATAGACGCCTTCTGCCGTACGCCCTCCTGCAAAATAATTGAAGGCAGTGAGGTAGGAAAGCAACGTCACCCCTGCCAGTGAAACGGTGCCGATGGTCCCTGCCAATCCGTTCTTCATACGCATACCTGCCAGCCCCAGTATCAGGAAACTGAGGAAAGGTAGGATAAGGATTAGTATTGTATGTTCCATAATTAGTTTTTCATTTCATTTAAGTTCTTCACTTGGATATTGCGTACATTGCGGTAGATATTGATAATGATAGCAATAGCTACTGCTGTTTCAGCCGCACTCACGCCGATAGCGAACAGGGCGAAAAAAAAGCCTTCCAGTTCTTCGGGAAAGAGGTATCGGTTGAATACGGCGAAGTTGATGTCTACCGAATTCAGTATCAGTTCCACACTGATGAGCATGGCCAATAAATTGCGGCGGGTGAAGAAACCATAGATTCCCGCAAACATCATAAAGGTGGAAACCACCAGATAATATTCCATGTGTACCATAAGTTCTATCTTTTTCTAGCGATTAGGATTCCTCCTACGATGCAAGCGAGTAATAACACGCTGATTACTTCGAAAGGAAGGATATATTGATATTTTTCCATGCCCATCAGTGCATGACCGATCGTGCGTACATCCAGTTCACCATGAACAAAATGAGAGGGCAAGAATTCGTTCTTCAGCATGACGAACAGACAGATAGCCAGTCCTGCTATAGTAGAAATAGCTCCGGCCACCATCTTTCCATTTTTTAATCTCTCTGCTTTGTCTCCCTGTGAAGAGGTCAATAAGATACTAAATACATAAAGCACTGTTATACCACCGGCGTAAATCAGTAATTGTACAGCTCCCAAGAATGAGTAGTTGAGTTGGAAGTAAATACCTGCTGTACCAAATAAAACGAACAGCAGATAAGTTGCTGCACGCAAGATACGTGAGGTCGTGACTGCCAATACCGAACAGACAGCGATAAACAACGCCAGTACAATGAATACAATTAGTTGTAGTGTCATAATATCGTTTGTTTTTTATTTTTTGTTCAGAGTGAGAACTAGTTTGCTGCGGTCGAATACAGCATTTTCGAATTCTGTATCGAACCGAATGGCATCGTGTGGACAAGCGTTCACACAAAGTTGACAGAACATACAGGCTCCCAGGTCGTACTCATACTTTACCAATATTTTCTTTTTCTTGCCTGTTTCTTCGTTGGTCACAGATTCGCTGGTAATGGTGATTGTATCATTGGGGCAAGCCATCTGGCAAAGTCCGCAAGCAATACATTTGTTATTACCATTCTCATCAACCGGCATGATAAGCCGTCCTCGGAAACGGGGCGATATTTTTAATGTGGCACGGTTTTCGGGATATTGTTCAGTGACTTTAGGAGTGAAGAACTCTCGTCCTGTCACTTTCATGCCGGTAAGTAATGTACCGATGCCATGAAGCAGCCCTTTTATATAGGAATGTTTTTCTTCTTTCATCAGAAATGTAATTTAAATACAACAATAATTACCATCAACAACAGGTTGCACAAACCTATTGGAACCAAGTACTTCCATTCCAGCGTTAGAATTTGGTCAATACGCAGACGGGGAAATGTCCATTTGATCCACATTAGTAACCATACTACAAAGAATGACTTGCCAAAGAACCAAATAAATCCGGGTATATAATCCATGATGGCATTGAATCCGTCTAGCCCAGGAATATGTAGCGGCATCCATCCTCCCAGGAAGATGGTTGTGGCTACTGCGGCGATGATAAACAAGTTTACAAATTCTGCCACATAGAACAGGCCGAAGTGCATACCGGAATATTCGGTATGATATCCCGCAGTCAGTTCACTTTCTGCTTCAGGCAAGTCAAACGGGCCGCGGTTGACTTCTGCATTTCCGGCTATCAGATAAATGATAAAAGCGATCAATGCAGGTATATGTCCTTTAAAAAGGAACCAGCCGTCAGCTTGGCGTTCTACAATTTCGCTTAGTTGCATGGTATCTGTTAAGATTACAATGGTAAGGATGCTTAATCCTACAGATAATTCATAACTAATCATTTGAGCGCCACTTCGCATGGCTCCGATTAATGAATATTTGTTATTGGAACTCCAACCTGCCAGCAAAATACCTACCACGCCGATACTGGATGCTGCCAATAAGAAGAAAATACCTACATTGAAATCAAGGACCTCCATGCCCTTGTTGATGGGTAGGCAACTGAAAGCCATGATAGAGGCGAGGATAACAATGTAAGGTGCCAAATTGTACAGGAACTTGTCAGCATGCCGGATGGTGATAATTTCCTTGATCAACATCTTGAATACATCGGCAAACACCTGTATGGTACCTTGGGGACCTACACGCATTGGCCCCAAGCGGCATTGGAAAGCGGCGCACACTTTACGTTCCATGAAAATCATAATGATAGCAATAACTGCATATGCCAACATGATACATACGCCAATTACTATACATTCTATGAGCACTGCCAGTTCTTCAGGCATAAATGACGTGAGCAGTGAGTGTACCCATTGGGTGACTATACTAAAATCGAACATAATTTAATAATGTGTCAATTTGCTAATTTGCCAATAGGCAAACTTGTAATTATTTAATTTGTTAATTCTCAGTCTGATAAATAGTGCATTCTCCAAATTGTATATTGAAGAATCGGCACATTATTATCGGTCAATATCCGGTACTACATAATCCACCGTTCCACCAATAGCAATTAAGTCGGCAATTTTTGCGTTGCGGCACATAGTTTCCATTGCTGATACTAAAGGCAAACCGGTAGCGCGGAATTTCATGCGGTAAGGAAATTTGTCTCCACGACTTTCCAGATAAACACCGAACTCTCCGCGAGAACCTTCCACTGCGGCATAATAATTCCCTTCGGGCACACGTATAATCGGTTTCATCTTTTCCTGATAGTTCCCTTCAGGAATATTGTCTATCAGTTGCTCAATGATATCCATACTTTCCAGTATTTCTTCCATACGGACCATATAACGTGCAAAGCAGTCACCTTCAGTGTGGACAATCTCTTTAAAATCTACCTTGCCATACATCGCATAGGGATGACGCTTGCGGACATCGCATGCCCAACCGCTGGCGCGTCCTGTACCTCCTGTCGCTCCGAAAGAGATGGCATCTTCCCGTGAAAGAACTCCCACACCTTTCAAACGTTCTTGGGCAATGACATTTCCGGTGAATACTTCATGGTATTCTTTTAGCATCGGACGCAGATAAGCAATGAATTCTTTTACTTTCTGTACAAAGTCCGGAGCGATATCAGCTTGTACCCCTCCAATGGTGTTATAATTCTGTATCAAACGTCCTCCGGTAGTTGCTTCGAAGATATCCAATATCTTCTCACGATCACGGAATCCATAGAAGAATGCGGTCAAGGCACCCATATCCATACAGAGACAGGAGAAGAAAAGCAAGTGAGAATCTATACGTTGCAATTCGTCCATAATGGTACGAATGTATTGTACCCGTTCGCTTACTTCTACGCCCATTGCCTGTTCAATGCACATACAGAGAGCATGGCGGTTTTGGTGCGCACCTAAATAATCCAAACGGTCGGTCAGGGCCAAGGTTTGGGGATAGGTAAGACTTTCGCACATTTTTTCGATACCTCGATGGATGTATCCGCAGTGCACATCCAGTTTTTTGATAATCTCACCTTCCAGTGAAACACGAAAACGAAGTACACCGTGGGTTGCCGGATGTTGAGGACCTATGTTAATGATATATTCGTCCTCATCAAAAATGGTTTCGCGTTTTTCTATTACACTGCCATCATGTTGTACTTCTATATATTGTGTCGTGTCTACAGGTTCCTCATTGGTCATACGGAGTGGGTTGAGGCTTTCATCGTAGTCCTTACGCAATGGATAGCCTACCCAGTCATCACGCAGGAACAAACGGCGCATATCAGGATGTCCTATAAAGCGGATACCATAATAGTCGTACACTTCGCGTTCATTGAATTCAGCACCTTTCCAAATATCACTTACACTAGGAAGTTCCGGCTTTTCTCGGTTGGTTGTGCGAGTGCTGACCACTATATTTTCTCTTGTATTCGTATCTTCCAGATGATAGACTACACCTAGTCCTTCTTCGCCCCAGTCCATTCCGGTAAGGCTGCGTAGAAAATCCATATGTTTACCCTGCCGCAATTTCAGCATTTCTTCATGTAGCTTTTCGGCAGGTATTTCTATTCTTTCACTCATGCTTGTTCGGGATTTTGTGGTTCATTTTCTTTGCGGTTCACTCCGCCGAAGAATTTTTCCAGTTTTACTTTACGTTGCAATTGTATCATGCCGTACAACAAGGCTTCAGGTCGGGGCGGACATCCGGGAATATATACGTCAACGGGAAGAATTTTGTCTACTCCGTTCAATACGTGATATGATTTTTTAAAAGGACCGCCGCTAATGGCGCATCCGCCTACTGCAATGACGTATTTAGGATCCGCCATCTGGTCATACAAACGTTTTAGTACCGGAGCCATCTTGTGTGTGATAGTTCCTGCTACCATGATCATATCTGCCTGGCGCGGACTGGCACGGGCTACTTCAAACCCAAAGCGGGCGAAATCATACCGGGCAGCACCCACTGCCATAAACTCGATTCCACAACAACTGGTTGCAAATGTAAGCGGCCACAACGAATTGCTGCGTCCCCAGTTGATAAGGTCATCCAAACAGCCCACCAGTACTTTGGTACCGCCTTCATTGAGCTGCTTGACCATGTTTTCCAAATACTCATTGTCTTTGAAGTCTTCATAAGGAATAGACTTTATGGTTGGTTTCTTTACTTCCATTCCAACGCTCCTTTCTTCCAGGCATATGCCAGACCTAAAACTAATATAACTAAAAAGAAAAGGATGCTAAACAGACCGTACACTCCTAGGTCTTGTACCACTACAGCCCAGGGAAATAAAAATACTGTTTCCACATCGAACATCAGGAAGAGGATAGCAAATAGATAATAACCTACTTTGAATTGCATCCACGACCGTCCCCGCGTAGGAATACCACATTCGTAAGCTTCTCCCTTTTGTGAGTTGTATGAACGGGGAGAAATGGCACGGGCAATTCCCAATGCTACGGCAACTAATGCGATTGCCGTCAGGATAACGACAACTAATAATGTAAAATACATATCTAAACTTTTTTTGATTAGACAAACGAATAGAAAAATTTTCCTTATAAGACGTTTGTTATAAGGATTTCTACTCAGCAAAATGCTGAAAAAAGATTAAAAATTAAATGATGATCCGCCGGAGTGCATAGATATAATAATCTACTGCATCAGTGTAAAGCGAATGAAAAGTGTGGCAAACTATATGGTTTGTTTGTAGCTCCTGCTTTTTAAGTTCGTTCAATGCTGCTAAAATGCGGACTATACATTTGAACTTTGATGTGGAAGGGTTGTCAAGTGATATGGCTATTTGTGGCATATCTGCAAAATTATTGGTAAACAGGAAGTCCACTGTTCTTTTGCAGGGGTCTTGTTGTTGCTGGTAACAAGAGGTCTGTGGGGGTAAATCTGTTGTCTCAACCGTATGATAATCCTGACCTACTGTTATCGTAAACAGTAGAAATAATAGGATATATACAATGTATCTCAACATATTATTCATCTTGTTACCCTTTAAATGAGGGTGCAAAGATAGCCAATATTTGAAGCTTCATTGAGATTTTTTGAATTATTTATGTATAAAAATGGTTATAGGACGTAAATGTCAATGCTTTTTCCAAAAACTCGGCATGAAGAGCAGAAGTACGGTAAATAATTCCAAACGCCCTATCAGCATCAATATTGCACTTATCCATTTTGCTGCATCCGGCAACCCGTTCCATGAATAGGAAGGGCCGCATTTTCCAATACCTGGTCCTACATTGCCCAAACTGGAAATGACTACGCTATAAGCTTCTTCAAACCCTACTCCAAACAGCATAAGAACCAGCCATCCAATAAAAATAATAGCCATATATAGAAAAATGAATGCAAGTACTGCTGACTTGGTTGTTGATGAAATAACTTGGCGATTGATACGTACAGGAAGTATAGCATTGGGATGAATGATATGTTTGAATTCATTTTTAGAAACACGGCTCATAATGGCTATGCGTATACATTTTATTCCTCCTGTGGTGGATCCGGCACAAGCTCCAAACAGCATGATGATGCACATTAATGTCCAAAGTACAGGTACCCAGGTCATATAATCTGCAGAAATGAATCCGGTAGTGGTTTGTAAGGAAACAACCTGAAATATGGCTTTACGGAAAGATTCTTCAATACTGAACGGACTGGTGAAAATAAGAGTGACGGTAGTGAAAAGGGTAAAAAATCCCACAGTTCCCAAATACCAGTGGAGTTCTGTATTTTGGAATAAGCGTTTGAAATTTCCTTTTAAGAACAGTAGATATAGTAAGGTGAAATTGATACCTGCCAAAAACATGAATAGCGTAATTATATATTCTATGTAAGGAGAGTTGAAGGCGGCAATGCTATTTTGTTTGGTTGAATATCCTCCTGTGGCGGTAGTAGTCAGAGAATGACATACACTGTCGAAAAAGTTCATGCCTCCAGCAACCAGCAGAATAATCTCTGTAATGGTCAGCCCCAAATAGATAGTCCAAATCCATTTGGCCGTAACTCCAATACGCGGATGTACTTTATCATGGGTGGGACCGGTGGCTTCCGCTGCAAATAATTGTACACTGCCTACTCCGAAAATCGGTAATACGGCAATAGTAAAAAAGACAATTCCTAATCCTCCGATCCATTGTGTCATACTTCGCCAGAACAAAAGCCCGTGTGGCAATGACTCTATATTGTCCAAAATACTTGCTCCGGTGGTGGTGAATCCTGACATGGTTTCAAAAAAAGCATCCGTTATAGTGGGAATATATCCGCTTAGATAGAATGGAAGCATACCGAATAAAGAAAAAAACACCCAGGCAAGGGTTACAATAACGTATCCATCGCGGCGGCTGATTCTCTTTTCTGCATTTTTCCCTGCTAAAGCGGCTATGCTACCTGCTCCGGCTGTTATTGCGGCAGAATATAGGAAAGCTGAAATATCTGATTCATTATAATAGACAGCGAGAAACGAGCATAGAATAAGAAACCCCGCTTCGATGAAGAATAACGCCCCCATAATCCGGGCTATCATTTTTGCATTTATCATCAATTGAAGAATTTTTCTATTTTCTTAATCATCATACCTAGACAGAATACTACGACATGGTCGTTAGGTTGGATGACGGTATTACCTGTCACCAGTATCCCTTCACCGTTGCGAATCAGTCCGCCAATGGTGGCACCTTTGGGAAGGCCGGCATCTTTGACAGCGCATTTGGTTATACGTGAACCGTTTTTAACCGTAAATTCGGCTACATCAGCATTGGCAAAAGTCAGACATTTTACGTTGGAAACATCTGCATCCAGCATCATTTGATAGATATGGCTGGCGGCAATCATTTTTTTATTGATAACCGTACCGATATCCAGGCTTTCTGCCATGCTGATATAATCGATATTTTCTACTTCTGCCACAGTTTTGGTTACTCCCATACGTTTGGCGGCAAGACAAGCCAGAATGTTTGTTTCAGAATTGTCCGTCAGAGCGACAAATGCTTCCGTGTTTTTTAACCCTTCTTCCATGAGCAGATCCATATCCCGTCCATCTCCGTTGATAATCATTACTTTGTCATCTACCACTTCGGTCAGCCGGTTACATCTGTTGATGTCATTTTCAATAATCTTGACCTGCATGTAATCCGGTACATATTGTGTGGTGCGAACAGCTATGCGGCTGCCGCCCATAATCATCACATTGCGTACATCGGGATAATTTTCTTTTCCTGTAATCTTGCGGATATAGGGAATGTATTTCTTTGTTGTTGTGAAATAAACAATATCATGCAGTTTGATAACATCATCTCCCCGGGGGATGATTGTTTCATTTCCCCGTTTGATAGCTACAATGTGGAATGGAATATTACGTCCTCCCAGTTCATGAAGGGGAACGTTCAGAATTTCTGCCGTTTCGCGCATTTTGGTACCTATCAGGACCAATGCACCACCGCAAAATTCCCACCATTGGCGTATCCAGCTCATTTTGATGGCATCTACTATATCTTTGGCGGCCAGCATTTCCGGATAAATCAGTGAGTGTACTCCTAGTTGGGAAAAGAATTCTTTATGTTTAGGAAGTAAATATTCGTAATTGTCAATCCGGGCTACAGTCTTTTTTGCCCCCATATTGGTAGCCAACATACAGGCCGTCATATTGCGGCTTTCTTCCGGCATGACCCCGATAAATAAATCCGCGCCTGCCACTCCTGCATTCTTAAGGCCGGAAATGGAGGTGGGGGATGCATTGACAGTCATTAAATCGAAGTTGGAATCAAGTTTGCTCAACTTTTCTTCGTTTTCATCCATCAAAATGATGTCTTGCTTTTCATCCGATAATAATTTCGCCAGATGGGTGCCTACTGCTCCTGCTCCTGCAATAATGATTTTCATTGTTCGTCTCTCTTAGAATGATATCAAAACTTTGTAAATACCTTCTTCGTCCATGCCGCAAATATGATATAGTTCTTTTACTGAACCATGCTGGACAAATTGATCCGGTAGTCCGATACGTTTTATTTGCGGATTATACTCATTGTCTGCCATAAATTCCAGTATGGCACTGCCCATTCCACCTTTTAGCACACCGTCTTCAACAGTGACCACTTGCTTGAATCTCTTGCCTATTTCGTGTAACATACTTTCATCTAACGGCTTTAAGAAACGCAAATCATAGTGAGCAATGCTTTTTCCTGTTTCCTGTTCGGCATGTGTGATAGCCTTTTCTGCTTGAACGCCAATGGGCCCCAGCGTAATGACCGCTATGTCTTTTCCTTCTTTCAATTTTCTTCCTTTTCCTATCTCAATCTCTTGCATTGGACATTTCCAGTCTACCAATGAACCTCTTCCACGTGGATAACGGATGACAAAAGGACCTTTGTCAGGTAACTGGGCGGTATACATCAAACAACGCAGTTCATGTTCGTTGTAAGGGGAGGCCACAATGAGATTGGGTATCGGTCTCATATAAGCCAGATCGAATGCTCCGTGATGAGTAGGACCGTCTTCTCCTACCAATCCAGCGCGGTCCAGGCACAATACTACATTGAGTTTTTGTATCGCTATATCGTGAATCACATTGTCATAGGCACGTTGCATGAAAGACGAATAGATATTGCAGAAAGGCAATAGACCATCTTTTGCCATTCCTCCTGAAAAGGTAACGGCATGTCCTTCGGCAATTCCCACATCAAAACCTCTTTCGGGCATGGCTTTCATTAATATGTTCATAGAGCACCCTGAGGGCATTGCGGGAGTGACTCCTACGATTTTATCATTTGTTTGGGCCAGTTCCAATAGGGTATTTCCAAAAACATCCTGAAACAAAGGGGGCATTCCTTTGGTATCGACAACGATACGCTCTCCGGTTTCCTTGTCGAATATGCCCGGAGCATGCCAGATGGTGGCAGCTTTTTCTGCCGGACCGAAACCTTTTCCTTTGGTGGTATGTATATGGAGCAGTTTAGGTCCTTGCATATCTTTAATCTCTTTTAATACACGTGCCAAATTGTTGACATCGTGTCCATCAATAGGTCCGAAATAACGGATATTCATGCCTTCAAATACGTTTTGCTGTTGTACCAGCATGGATTTCAGGCTGTTGTTAAATCGTATCAGGCTTTTCTGGCGTTCTTCGTTCAGGATACCCCATCGATGGAACATTTGTGATATTTTATAGCGTATCCGGTTGTATCCTTCAGACATTTGCAGGTTCAACAGATATTGTTTCATGCCTCCTACACTACGGTCTATAGCCATGTTGTTGTCATTCAGGATAATCAGAAGGTTATTAGGAGTTGCTGAGGCATTGTTCAGCCCTTCGAAAGCCAGCCCTCCACTCATGGAACCGTCACCAATTACAGCAACGACATGCCGGTTATTCTCTCCGTGCTTTTTGGCTGCTACAGCCATACCTAAAGCTGCGGAAATAGAATTTGACGCATGCCCGCAAGTAAATGTGTCATATTCACTTTCGGATGGAGAAGGAAAAGGACGTATGCCATTCAGTTTACGGTTGGTACAGAACGCATCCCGGCGTCCGGTTAAAATTTTATGCCCGTAAGCTTGATGCCCTACATCCCATACAATGCGGTCATAGGGTGTGTTGAATACATAATGTAAGGCGACGGTCAGTTCTATTACGCCCAAACTGGAACCGAAATGCCCCGGATTACATGAGAGCTCATCTATAATCTTTTGCCTTAGCTCTTTACACACTTCGGGCAGTTTGTCTGCGCTTAAATGGCGCAAATCATCCGGAGTATCTATGCTTTGCAGTAAGTTATATAAATTATCCTGTTCCATTCCTATGATATGATAAATATCGTGCAAAAATAGCATAAATATGTGTATTATGATTACATTTGCCCTTAAATTTTAAAAGCTTTCCTTATCGTATGAATTTCAGAACGCAAGTAGAATTACCTAAAAGGGAAACAGAAATCCGGCATTCGGACCGAATCATGCTATTTGGTTCTTGTTTTGCAGAAAACATCGGAAATTTGTTGTTGGCAAATAAGTTCCGTTGTGATGTAAATCCTTTTGGAATCCTCTATAATCCTTTATCCATAGTGGAAGCTCTTTGGCAAATTCTATCCCATCAAACATATACGGAAGAGGATTTGTTCTATGCCGGAGGCTGTTGGCACAGTTGGATGCATCATAGCGTTTTTTCAGCCTCTACGGCAGCATCTTGTTTGTCTTCTATAAATACGCGGCTGGAACAGGCTTCAGCCGGACTTCCTCAGCTTGATTGGCTGGTTATTACTTGGGGGACTGCATTTGCTTATTGGCTGAAGGAAAGGACCATGGTGGTAGGAAATTGCCACAAACAGCCCGACAGCCTTTTTACCCGACAACTTCTTACGGTAGAGGAAATTGTCACTGAATGGGAATGTGTGTTGGTGGAATTGAGAAAAGTAAATCCGTTCTTGAAGATACTTTTCACTGTCAGCCCCATACGGCATAGCAAAGATGGTATGCATGGTAATCAGATAAGTAAGTCCACTTTGCTTCTTGCGGTGGATGAATTATGCCGCCGCTGGTCTGATTGTTACTATTTCCCTTCTTATGAAATCATGATGGATGAACTTCGTGATTATCGTTTTTATGCAGATGACATGTTGCATCCTTCTCCTGTTGCTGTATCTTATTTATGGGAATGTTTTACAGAATGTTATTTTAGTAAAGAAACGGATAGAATAATGAAAGAGTGGGAGGATATCCGGAAGGCTTTAGCTCACAAACCGTTTAATGCCCAATCTGAAACATATCGCAAATTTTTAACTCAAATAGTGTTAAAGATAGAGCGACTTAAAGAAAAGTTCCCGTATTTTGACCTTCAAAAAGAATTAGAACAATGTCAAGCTCGATTGAAAATATAGAAAAAGTTCTGGGAGCAAAGCGGTTTGGGGACCGTAGTGCACAGATTGATTGGATTTTAACTGATAGCCGTTCATTGTGCTTTCCGGAAGAAACATTATTTTTTGCTTTAAAAACCAAACGGAATGACGGGCATAAATATCTTCCGGAATTGTATGAACGTGGAGTCCGTAATTTTGTAGTGGGCGAATTGCCGGCCGATATGAAATCTTTTCAAGATGCGAATTTCCTGCAGTTGGCCAATCCTCTGAAAGGATTACAGAAATTGGCGGAAAAGCATCGGGAGCAGTTTCAGATTCCGGTTATAGGAATTACAGGCAGCAATGGAAAAACCATTGTGAAGGAATGGTTGTATCAATTGCTGAGCCCGGACCGTGTGGTAACCCGTTCGCCACGTAGCTATAATTCACAGATAGGTGTGCCACTTTCGGTATGGTTGATGAATGAACGCACTGAGTTGGCTATTTTTGAAGCGGGTATTTCCGAAATGGGGGAAATGGAGGCGTTGCAGACTATCATTAAACCTACTGTGGGGATTTTGACTAATATTGGTGGTGCGCACCAAGAGAACTTTTTCTCTTTACAGGATAAATGTATGGAGAAGCTTACTTTGTTCAAAGACTGTGACGTCATCATTTATGATGGCGATAACGAACTGATCAGTTCGTGTGTGGCAAAATCTCTTTTTACCTCGCGTGAGATTGCTTGGTCGAAAAAGGACAATGAACGTCCGTTGTTTATTGAGTCCATTCAAAAAGGGGCACATGCTACCACTATTAAATACCGTTATCTGGGGATGCCGAATGAATTTAGTATTCCTTTTATAGATGACGCTTCTATTGAGAATTCGCTGCATTGTCTGGCTGTGGCTTTGTATATGATGGTTTCCCCTGAACAAATAACCGAGCGCATGGCGCGTTTGGAACAGATTGCTATGCGTCTGGAGGTAAAAGAGGGCAAGAATGGCTGTGTGTTGATCAATGATAGTTATAATTCGGATTTGGCTTCTTTGGATATTGCTCTTGACTTTATGTCGCGTCGTTCTGATGATAAAGGAAAAAAACGGACACTTATCCTCTCGGATATGCTTGAAACAGGCCAGAGCGGCAAACTGCTTTATCGTCAGGTAGCCGAATTGGTACATAGCCGGGGAGTAGAGAAGATTATCGGGGTAGGAGAGGAAATTCGGACTGCTGCTGCCCGTTTTGAGATAGAAAAGTATTTTTTCCGTACTACAGAAGAACTGTTGGAGTCGGATTTGCTGGCTGGGCTGCGTAATGAGGTGATTTTGGTAAAAGGTTCGCGGGCTTTTCATTTTGACCGGATTTCAGATCGTTTGGAACTGAAAGTGCATGAAACCATTTTGGAGATCAATTTGAATGCTTTGGTTGATAACTTGAATTATTATCGCAGCAAACTGAAACCGGAAACAAAAATGGTATGTATGGTGAAGGCTTCTGCATACGGTGCCGGTTCATACGAGATAGCTAAGACACTGCAAGATCATCGTGTGGATTACTTGGCAGTAGCTGTGGCTGATGAAGGTTCGGATCTGAGGAAAGCGGGAATTACCTGTTCCATTATGATTATGAATCCTGAGTTGACAGCATTCAAGACCATGTTTGATTATAAATTGGAACCCGAGGTTTACAGTTTCCATTTATTGAATGAACTGATTAAAGCTGCCGAAAAAGAAGGGGTAACGAATTTCCCCATTCATATTAAATTGGATACGGGAATGCACCGTTTGGGTTTTGCACCCGAAGAGATTCCGGAACTGATAGACCGTCTGAAGAAACAGACAGCTGTTATTCCACGTTCTGTATTCTCCCATTTGGTAGGCAGTGACGGGGCTCAGTTTGATTCGTTTACGCGCAGACAGATAGAAATGTTTGAAGCTGCTTCTGAATGTTTGCAGGAGGCTTTTCAGCATAAGATATTGCGTCATATCTGTAATACAGCCGGGATAGAACGTTATCCGGGTGCTCAGTTCGATATGGTGCGTTTGGGAATCGGTCTTTATGGAATTGATCCGTTTACCAATCAGATCATCCATAATGTAAGTACATTAAAAACCACTATTCTTCAGATTCATGAGGTTCCTAAGGAGGAAACAGTGGGGTATAGTCGTAAAGGACATTTGGAAAGGGATTCCCGCATTGCCGCTATTCCTATCGGCTATGCCGACGGGCTGAACCGACGTTTGGGAAATGGACATGCCTACTGTTTGGTGAATGGGCAGAAAGCGCCATACGTGGGTAATATCTGTATGGATGTATGCATGATTGATGTGACGGATATTGATTGTAAGGAAGGGGATAAAGCTATCATTTTCGGAGATGATTTACCGGTCACTGTCCTGTCAGAGATTCTGGAAACTATTCCATACGAGATCTTGACCAGTGTGTCTAATAGGGTAAAACGAGTTTATTACCAGAATTAACGAAAAAAAGAACGAAAGAAAAAGACTTGAAAAGGATGAACATACGTTACTTTTGCGTATCTTTAGGAAGTTACTAAAAATAGATAGCTATGAAACGTATATTCTTCCTTTTGTTATGTCTTTGTTTCTCGGTGTTGTCATTTGCCCAGAGAACGAATGAGACCAAGCAGTTGACCAAACAGGACTCTTTGCGTTTGCAGCAACTATTGAGCGGTCAAGTAGAAATTGTGATAGATGATGAAACACAGAAAGAGATTGACAGATTGTTCAATCCCGAAAAGTGGAAAATGAAATCAACTCCCTTCCCTAAAAAAAACATGAAGTTTGAAACGGAACTTCCTCGTTATTATATCTCTCAAATGGATACAATAGATGGTAGAGGGTATATCAGGTTATTGCCGTACGGACCGTTTGAAACTCCGGAAGAGGAACAAATTTATGTAGAGATTCCTATCAACAAAGAGTTGTTGGCAGGCTATGATCCTCGTTTGGAACCTGCGCCGGCAGGCAAATTTACTCCTAGCGCTTTGATGGTGGGGGCGGGTATCAGTGCTACGTTTGATGCCGATAAGCTGCTGGGAATCATTTTCAGTAAGAAAATGCGTGCAAAAGCCCGTAATGCCAAAGAGGCTGATGCCTGGAAGAGTTATTGAACTATTAAGTAAAGAAACGAATGCCGGATATATGTGGAATACACCGGGATCTTGTGAATTTCATGTTGAAAAAACAGGAGCCACGTTTGGATAGTGCCAGCCGTGGCTCGTGATTAGATATTGTTGAATTTGATTTATTCAACTGCTGATCTTATTTTATATTATTTATACTTACCTTTTTCCAAATGAAATTGTCAATCATTTCTTTGTCGCATTCCCCGTTTTTAGCTTTAATGTTCAGGTTTTCGAATGTAAAGTTAGTAAGTTGATATTGATCAGACTTTTCTACGCTGAAGAAATTATCGCATTTAAAATCAATGTTTCTCATTGTCACATGGTTTGAGTAAGAAACGGGAATGTCTTTTCTATCTTTCAGGTCGAAGAATTGTGTCCAAGGCTTGATATACAGAAAATGATCTGCATCTCCGGTGATATCTTCCACCAGAATATATTCATATTGTTGGGGGGTGTCCGGCCGCATCTTTAACCATAACAAACGATTGGCATTGGTGATGTGAATGCGTCGCAAGATAATATTGCGATTGTGGATGGATTCGCTTCCACAAGTGAGGGCGCCGTGGCAGAAGCCGTAGGTACAATCTTCGATGATGATGTTGAAGTTACCTCCATTGTTCGGGTCTTGGTCTGCCCAGGGACCTTTGCCGCCTTTTAAGGCTATGGCGTCATCATTGACAGACATATAGCAGTTCTTCACCAGTACATTGCTGCATACATCAATATCAATGGCATCCGTACTTGGAGCCTTTACCGGTTTCTCCGGTGAGAAAATATAGAGGTTCAGTAATTTTATGTGATTACATTTATAAAGATGGGTAGTCCAAAAGGGAGAGTTGATGAGGCGTACTCCTGAGAGTTGGACGTTATTGCTATGGGAGATATGAACCAGCCGAGGGCGTAATTCATCCATATTGGTACATTGGGGATTGACTTTTCGACGAAGCCAGAATGATTTCCAGTATCTTAATCCGTTGCCATCAATCGTGCCTTTTCCGGATAACGTAAAACCGTCCACTTTGTCGGCATTGACCAACGCCGCGAAATATTTCAAGCTTTGCCCTTCCATGCGGGTATCTATGATGGGGAAGTTGCTGATATCATCACTTCCCTTCAACACAGCTCCTTCCTCCAGATGCAGGTGTGTTTTGGGTTTGAAGAACAGCGCTCCGCTTAAATAGGTTCCTTTGGGAATGACGATAACTCCGCCGCCATTTTGTGCGGCAGCATCAATGGCAGATTGGATTTTCTCTGTTTGTAACAGGGTGCTGTCATTGATGACACCGTAATCTGTCAGAATGTATTTCTTGCCTAATGTGTTTATATCTACTATCTTACTGTCCTTAAACCAATCGGATACAGGCGTGCCGTCCGGAAATTTTTCTTGTGCCAAAGACGGAAGGCATAGAAAGGCGGCACATACAAAAGTTATTAATTTCATGATTCTGCTATTAAATTAATCACTAACTACTATTCACTTGTTTATTGTCGGAAATCAAACATCAAATTCAGATGTAACCCTTCATCCCCCGATTTGATACGGATATTACCCGGCTGGCTGTTCGGTCCTTGTTGCTCGATGGGTTTAAAGGAGCAAATAGCCGGGATGTCCAGCAGGAAGGATATATCCCCTTCGGGGAATTTGGGCATGGTGTCTTTTACGCGTCCTTTCGGTTCTTCGGGAGTGAACACATGGAAGAAGATACCGTCATTCCGGGAATAAACGGTGAACGGTGTCGTGTCACTTTCCAAAGTGGCCCAATACATATTGGCATGATATCCTTTGAATTCCGGATAAACCAGATTTTCAAAACTTTCTCCGGTGATGGTATTGTTGTACTCTTTGTGCCATACTCCATAGTTCGTTCCCGGAATCCGGTTTTTCCAGACACGGTACGGGCCGCGGCCCATCCATTTCATGCCGGAGCAATTCTTTTCAGGATAAGAGAAAGTCAGACCGAGATTGAATACTTTGGAGTCCATGAAAGCATCATCGAATCCACCTCCGCCGGAAGCTCGGTTCAGCAGAATGGCATCCATATAGAGTAATCCTTTGTCTGTAAGACGCCATACGATGGAGTCGGCGGCACCTTTGTACTTGGCACTGTAAACAGCTCCCTCGTTGCTGTTGCGGACATAACTCAATGTTGGCTCGTAGCGCATTTTCATGCCCACTGCCACAGGACCGTCTTTGAATGGAACTTCTGTTCCTCCTGATGTGATACGGCTGATCATGCCGGTAGCCGGATCAAAAGTGACGGTTACACGGTCGCTTTTCAGTTCGATGGAGGTAGCGGTTTGAGTGGCGGTGGCCGGTTGTACCGCTTCCGGGGTCATCGGAGTCTGCGCCATTTTATGATCAAAGTATTGTTTTGCCAGTCGGATAGGATAAGTCCAGTTACAGATACTTTTCCCCTCTTTGTCAAATGCCTCTAACTCCAGTACATCACCTTCCCGGAAAGAAGCAGGAAGAGTGAAGCGGGCTTTTCCGGTTTCACCTGGTGCGATGGCTGGCAGTTGTACATGGCCTTCTGCGATAACTTTACCGCTTTCCATGGCATTTTTCAAAGGTGTTTCGCAAGTACGTATTTTGTAAGTCATGCGACATTTGTCCAGGTTAGTATACGTATATTCATTAGTAACCAGGAAACTGCCGTCAAAGTGGTCGGTAATCAGCAGGGGTTTTAACTGGATGGGCGACCATTGTGCGCGGATAGCATAGTAACTTCCTTCTTTTTCTCTACGCGGACCAACTACCCCGTCAGGAGCATTGGATTTATCAGAATCCAATATGCCTCCTTTATCAGAACGTTTGGGGGCTTCGTCACAGAATACCCAGATAAAGCCTCCGGCAAACATGGGGTTCGTGCACCAACGATCCCAAAAGTCACGTAGTCCGGCACCGCCTCCCTGATCGTACATGGCATGCATGAATTCGGTAGGCATAAATACTTTATAGCCGTTGGTAAAACGTGCCACTCCGGTCAGATAAGTGGGATAATGGTGGGTGTCCAGATCATTGAAATCGGCCCAAGGGTGTACCATGTGGCGTTTCTGTAATTTATCGTATTTGGCGAATAAAGGATCCAGATTATAATTCCATCCTCCTTCGTTGCCATTACTCCAAATAATGATGGAAGGATGATTCACATCGCGTTCTATCATTTCTTTGACTAATTTAGGACCTACTTTTGAATCGTATCCGTTTTGCCATCCTGCCAGTTCGTCCATATAGACAATTCCTAATGAATCACACATATCCAGGAAATGTTCATCAGGCGGATAATGTGAACGGACCGCATTCATATTCATCTCTTTTACCAGCAAGGCATCCTGACGGCTCATAGCCGCACTGGTAGCACGACCTCCATCTACGGAAAAAGAATGGCGGTTGACACCTTTCACCACTAGTTTGGTTCCATTCAGATAAACTCCGTCTTGTGGAAAGAATTCAATGGTGCGGAAACCTATCCGCGTTTCACGGCTTTGCACCGTTTTCCCTTCGGGGTCTTTCAGTTCCAGTCTGGCTACGTACAGATTGGGGTCCTCTGTAGACCAAGGTTGGATATTCATCCAGTTTCCTTCCATCAACTGTTCCTTGTTCGAATCCTTAATCTGATGAGAAACGGTAGGTTTGTGTCCTTGAGTGTACATTTCTTTTCCATCCTTTAATGAACGGACGGAAACAGACAATTCATATCCTTTGGCATCCCCTTCCATTTCTATTGCCGCTTGCAATTTTCCATGCTGATCGGCGTTCAGAACAAAATGTCGCATGTGGACTGCCGGGACAACTTCCAGCCATACGGGTCTGTAAATACCACCATACAGCCACCAGTCGGCTTTACGTTCGGCTGCATTGATGGATTTGTTGGCTGATTCTTTGGCTATCTTTACTTCAAGCAGGTTCTTTTTGCCGGGCTTCAATAAATCGGTGATATCATAACTGAAGCGGTAGAATCCTCCCTGGTGCATTTCGCCTGCGGGTTTTCCATTGATGAAAACTTCCGTGTCGGTCATTACTCCGTCAAAGAATATTTTTATCCGCTCACCGGGAGTTGTTGCCGGAGATTCAAATTTATATCGGTAAATACCCGTTTCGTCGCTTGGCCTTTCACCTTTTATGGTGTACCAACGACCGTAAGTATATTCTCCGAATCCTTGCAGTTCCCAGTTGCAGGGTACTTCGATCTTTTTCCATTTCCCACTGTTTTGTCCTCCCGAACAAAAGAACTCCCAAGTCTTGGTGTTGTCAATACCGGTTCCCGATAAATAGATACGTTCGGGGTGCGGAGCTTGTGCCTGCACGGTTGGTCCACTCCACAGGGCAGCTATTGCTAAAGCCGCCAGTTTGGTCCATTTGTTTTTCATAATACCATTGAATACTGTTTTCATGATACAAAAATAAGGCGGGATAACCCGCCTTACAATGGAAAATCATACATTATGATGAAAAATGATACAATTCTAGGGGATTATAGTTGCGGAAGTGGGTGTGATAAGTGTGATTATTTAGGAGAAAGATTGGAACGCAAATGACGCGAATGACACAAATAAAGCCCCCTCACTACATAGAGGCAAAACCTACCGAAAGGTTAAATTTGTGTCATTTGCGTCATTTGCGTTCCAAATCAGACCGATATTTAGTTACTTTATTTCTATCCTCATGGGAGATTCCTTTTTATACTCAACCTTTTCCTGATTGGCATTGATGTTCTTGAAAACAATGTTTCCGGATCTTTCCCCTTCCACATTCACCATGATCTCTCCGGCGGGGAGTTTGAAATGTATATCCTCGAACAGGATGTCTTTTCCATCCAATATGTGAATGTCATTGTGCTGCGATTCTATCGTCAGCTTCCGCATCGTAAATCCGGCGGCATCATTCAGGGCACCGATTAATTTCCTGCATTTGATCTCTCCATTTTCCACCACTACCTGGTTGAAAGGTATTTCGGGAATACCATTGGCGGTAAAGAACTGGTCGGCTGATTCTACAATGAAATCTTTGATCAGGATATTCTTTACATCAGGCGTCAGCCGGTTTACTTTTCTTGCCGGATAGCGTGCGGCCAGTTCGCCCATATAATAAGCACTGCCCAACAAATCCCAGGTAAAGGCTTTTCCTACATTGATCATGCGCAGTCTCTCATAGTACGTGTTGTCACTGCCTCCTCCACGGTTGCGTCGTGTCTTGAAACGGATGCCGGTACGGGTTCCGTCGAATACACAATCGTGTACATACAGATTCTTGATCACTCCGGCTGTTTCACTACCACAAGTTATCCCGCCATGTCCATGCTGGGCCAGCGAGTAGCGGATAACTACATTTTCTGTAGGTTTGCCTACACGTAATCCGTCTTCTGCTCTACCGGCTTTCAGGGTAAAGCAATCATCACCACAGTTCAGCGTGCAGTATTCAATCAGTACATTTTTACAGGATTCTATGTCAATGCCGTCTCCGCTGGGCACCTTGGTGGAGTTGACGGTAATGCCTCTTATAATTACATTCTCGCAATAAATGGGTACCACATTCCACAAGGTACTTCGTTCCATCGTGATCCCTTCTATTAATACATTGGTACAGTTGATGGGAGAGATTGTTTTAGGACGATAGAAAGTCCTGCCTTCCATACCGTCATAGATACGTTGTTCTATAGGCATGTCCCACGGAACATCTTTTTCTACCACTGAAGCACCGTTAGGACGTTTTCTGATTTCAGCATCCATAGGTGGTCCGTAGATGGTTCCTTCTCCCGTAATGGCGATGTTGTTTTCCCCATTGGCGTAAATAAAGGCGGCCGGCCCCATTATTTCTACCCCTTCATGGCGTGTGAAAACCGCCGGCAGATAATCTTCCGCGCAACCGGAAAACTCTAGTTCGGCTCCTTTGGCTAAATGCAGATTGACATTACTTTTCAGTACAATACGGGCCGATTTCCATTTTCCCTCAGGAATGACGACTGTTCCTCCTCCTTGTTTGCTGACTTCGGCAATCGTCCGGTTCACTAAATCTGTAATAGGGGCATCTTCTGTCATTCCTTTGTCTTTCATATTGACGATGAAATCAGGGAAAACGGGACGCTTCAGCTGAGGCATATTGAAATAGGGATTCTTGATCGGAACGATATTCCGGGGCATGGCTTGTGCACCGACTTCATTTAAATAGGGGATAGCCGGTTTCAGTTCTGCTGTCAGTTTATCCAATACTTCCGGATTCGAGTTTGCTTGTATTGTTCTGATGTTATGAAGACTTGTGTCGCTTCGGACAGTATATAAAGATTCCCCATTGGTAATTTCATTGATATGGGATGGGGTATAGTTTTTTTGATTATCAGTTTGGATATTTGTATTTTCTATCTTTTGAGCGACACTTTGTGTGCTTGCCATACATATCCCGATACACAGTCCCCAAAAAGCGTTTCTTGTCATACTTAGTCTTTTAAAAGTTAAATGGCCTTCATTTTGCGGCTCTTATAGGTAATGACGTTTATAGATCGAATTTGTAACCATTGGATTTGTTCTTATTTTTATAAAGCGGTTCGATGTCTTCTTGTTTGTCTGTAAAGGGAAGAAAAAGGTTGTTTTTATAGGAGTCAAACCAAAATATGTTGTATATTTGAAGGCGAAATAATCAAATACCTATGAAAAAGTATATTATAACTCTGCTGTTTTGCACGTTGTTCTGTCATCTGGGCATTGCTCAAGGTTTGAAATCCGTTTCTATTCTGGGGGATTCTTATTCCACTTTCGAAGGCTATGTTCAGCCCGATACTAATTTTGTATGGTATCTGAAGACGCCTCCTAAAGGACGGAAGACAGATATGGTTTCTGTACGTAATACCTGGTGGCATCAGTTTATTAAGGAGAACAACTACCGTCTTTGTGTGAATAATTCGTTTTCCGGTGCTACTATTTGCCATACCGGTTACCGTTCGGAGGATTATAGCGACCGTTCTTTCATCACCCGGATGAAGGCATTGGGCTGTCCTGATATTATTTTTATTTTTGGCGCGACTAATGATTATTGGGCAAAATCTCCTTTAGGAGAGTATAAGTATGCGGATTGGTCTAAAAAAGATTTGTATTCTTTCCGCCCTGCCATGGCTTATATGCTGGATACAATGATTGATTACTATCCTAATGTGGAGATTTATTTTTTGTTGAATGATGGTTTGGGAAACGAGATAACTGAATCAGTCAGAACAATTTGCAAACATTATCAGATCGATTGCATCGAATTGAAAGAGCTTGATAAGATGAGCGGCCATCCTTCGGTGAAAGGGATGAAACAGATTAGTGAACAGGTGAAGGCGTATATGAATTCCCGGCAGAATTGAGTATGACGGTTTATGTGGTGATTATTTTAGAGGAATAATGATAAACAGTTTCCGATGATATTTTAGTGAAAGATATACTGGTTGAAGTATATTCTCTCACTAAAATATGCCTATCACTTCTTATTTTACAAAAAACAATCGTCAAATGGCTTTCAGTTATAATCCGATCTCGATGGTTAGAGCAGGTAAACCGGAAAGTTTTTTCATTGTGATTTCATTAAAGTTTCTTTTTTAGCCTTTAAAAATGAAGAGAGCTTATTAATTTCGCTTCTATACTTTCGTTCGTTGACCCTGTTCTTATTTTCTTCTGGATCTATGTGATGGTCAAACAACATTCGAGAATGAATCTTTTCTTTTTGTTTCCATTCCGCATAGTTGTATCTATTGCTAACAGCATTGTCCCCTCCTTCCCATTGGATATATACTTGGTCTTTTATTTTTGCTTTTAAATTTGTTAAAATAGGAACAAAACTAGTGCCATCTAATTGATTCTTTGGTATGGGCAAATGACAAAGTTCACATAGTGTCGGATATAAATCTACGAATTCTACCATGGACTTAGTCTTTCCTTTTTTCAATCCGGGAACACGTACAATTAAAGGAACGTGAGTAGAACGATCCATTAAATTATGCTTACCGAGAAAGTTATGTTCCCCTAGATGCCAGCCATGGTCTCCCAGTAATACAACGATGGTATTATTTGCTAAACCTAACTCATCCAGAGCGTCCAGTACTTTCCCTATTTGCGCATCAACATAACTCAGACAAGCATAATATCCATGTTTGGCTTCTTTCTGAAAAGAAATATCATCTGCTGTGGTGGTACGTGCGTAAGCGTAGATTTCTGTAGAGTTTTTAACCTCATTCGGTAGATCTTTAGGACGAAAACGATTGTTAGCAACTGGAATTTTCTCTCGGTCATATAAATCCCAATATTTTTTAGGGGCATTAAAAGGTAAATGTGGCTTCCAAAATCCACATGCCATAAAGAAAGGTTTTCCTTGTTCTTTTAAACGTTTTAAGTCTGCAATGGCTTTTAATGCCAGTTTTCCGTCATCATAAGCGGTGTCAGGTACTTCAGCCCACTCACAGAAAGGTCCACGCATTGTTTTGGGATTGATAGTTCGTGCGGAGGCTTCATTCATCCATAATTCCCATTTATTGTATTCTGCCCAATATACATCATATCCGTCGGGATGTTTACGGTAAGGGGGTTCACTCCATGAATTAGCATGATCTGAAAGATGGTGGAAAACCTTGCCGTTTGAGATTGTGTAATAGCCATGTGATGTAAACCATCTTGATATCGGAATTGCGGTCGGGCAATCTTTGCTGGCATAAGCGGAATAGTTGACAAAACGATCTGGATAGTGTGGATACACTCCTGTTAATAAGCTGGCGCGTGAAGCTCCACTTACTGGGATATTGCAGTAAGCGTTCTGAAATAATAACCCGCTGGCGGCAAAACGGTCAATATTGGGGGTCTTTACTTCTTTTACCCCATAGCATCCTAACTCAGGGCGCATATCGTCTGCCATCAAGAATAGAACGTTCATTTTCTCTGTCTGTGAAAATACAGACAGAGAAGAGAAGGCAAGCATTGAAATGCTTGAAAACAAAGTGTATTTTAACTGCATAATTTTATTTATTGTTTTCCCATCCAGGATTTTGTTCGAGAGCAGGATTGAGTGCCAATTGATTTAGAGGAATTGGATTTAGATAGTAATGTTCCAACCACCCTATGGGTTTCTCGAAATAATATACATATCCTTCATTGTTGGATGGACCATTCATAACTTTTACATTAAATTCACTTGCATCTTTTAAATAGACTCCAGTAGGTTGTTTGTTTACATAATGTCCTTTTTTCCATCGGCGTAAATCGTCCAGACGAGTTCCTTCACCCATTAATTCAACGCGGCGTTCACGGCGGATTTCCCATAGTAAAGGATTTACATCTTGATCTCTGTCAGGATCAAAATCTGTGGTAATATCTGTCAAGACCATGTCGGCCACGTGAGCACGTTTCCTCAGTTTGTTAATAGTTTTATCTGCTATAGATTGATCGAATAGCCCTAGTTCATACATTGCTTCGGCATAATTCAACAGTATCTCGCCGAGTCTGAATAGGGGAGCGTCTGTAGTACAAACTCCATTGGCAGTGCTGGCATCGGTATGGGTATTATAGTATTTCCATACCCAGAAACCCATTTGGCTGGCATTCCATCCCTGTCCCCAATTGACATTTTTAAAATGGGGTTGCCCTTTGGTTATAAAACCTTTGAAATTAGATGTCGGCAACCGGTGATAAGTTTCTTTAGAAATTGTTGCCATCAAGTCAATATACTCGCGTTCAGAGGGATTATCTGTGAACTTCCATTGAGTAGTAGAGGCACTTGCTAGACTTACCATATAGGGAGGACATACTGTGTGATATAGACGATAATCCCTGTTGCGGAACTGGGCATACACATCTTTGTCACCTCCGTATGTGGTACTGTTTTTGATAGGATGTCCGTCACTGCACAAATAACTGTCCACGGCATCTTTGGTTGCTTCTATTTGTGACTCGCCGGTTCTTACCATACGTGTGAGTCCATGGCATAGCTGGCTGGTAGCATACTCTTTGTATAGAATAATTCCATTGATGCCAGCTAAAGACTCTGAGTTGAAAAGTTCTTCATAGTTGGGGTGTAGGGTAGTATATTTATTCATGACTTCCTTGGAAGCCCGTGTACATTCTTCTAAATAGGTTGTGGCATTTGGTAGGGCATGATATTTTCTCCATGTCCCTTCAAACAAACAAAAACGGGAGATTAATGATTGTACTACAGCTCGATTGATTGTATTATTGCCATCTCCGTCTACTTTGATATGTTCTTCTGCGTATTTCAAGTTATTCAGAATATTTTGGGCCACAACATCCCGTGGGTCTCTAGGGAAATATAGTTCCTCGCTGTCTTCTGATAAGGTATGTTCTACCCATGGTAAGTCTCCATATAGAGACAACATTTTAAAATATTTATAAGCGCGAAAAAAATATCCAACACTTCTCCAGTGTGCTTTTTCTGCATCATTCATGGATGATTGGTCTATATTGTCCAACATTAAATTTACCCGGCGGATGTATTCATAATCCCATGAATCAGAGGATGCAGGTACCTTAGCTTTTTGATACGCCCATTGGCTTTCATTGCCTGAGACATGCTTGATCATATTGTCAGCTTCATAATCTCCTTTAAAGATTTCATCAGTTTGTCCTGTTTTATATGCATAGCCGAAAAAGACGTTATACAGTCCCCAAGAGTAAGTCTTGAAGTTTTCATATGATCGGAAAGAGGTTAATTCCGTTTGTTGATCTTTAGGATATACCTCCATAAAATCATTATTTAAACAAGAGTTCATCAACAGGAAGAGTCCTGCTGCTACTATATATTTTTTCATAATGTCAGCTTTTATTATAAACTTAAATTAATACCAAATGAGAATTGACGCATATAAGGATAAGTAAATCCACGTTGTCCCAAATTGTCTGTTACTACACGTTCAGCATCTATCCCTTTGGGCAGATGATCAAATGTAAAGAGGTTCTCTCCACCAAAAAATACTGATAAGTTAGTAATACCCAGTGGCTTGATCAGTTTTATGGGGAAGGTATATGATAAACTGATATTGCGTATGCTCAAATATGCTCCATTTTGCAAAAAACGGGTTTGTGGTTTTTGATTGGCTTTAGTGTTTCCTTCTGCCTTTTCATATAAACGTGGGAAATAACTGTTTGTATGTTCTGGAGTCCAGTAATTCAATTGAGAGTCAAACAAAGTTGAGTAAGCATCGTAATGTGGATAGAATAGCTCGTTCATGAGCCAAAGATCCCGTTTGCCGACTCCTTGTAAAATAAATGACAGTGAAATACCTTTCCATGTTGCACCACCACGAATTCCGTATTGATATCTGCGAGTATCATTACCGATAATACGAGTGTCGCCTGGTTCGTTTGATGTGTTTTTACCATTGTTTATGATACCATTCCCATCAAAATCCACATAAAGTATATCTCCCGGATTAGGATTATAACCTTCCACTTTGGGAATATTGTTTTTTAACTTTCCTTGACTGTCAAAATCTTCGGTAGTATATAAGCGGTCTGTAGTATACCCCCATATTTCACCTAATTCCATTCCTTTCCGGTAAATCAGATTGTCATCCGAATCTTTTCCTAGTAAGCCTACCTCATTGTCGTATTTTGTGATTTTCGTACGCGAGTCATATAGGTTAAAACCTAAATAATATTGCACATTGCCGATACGGTCATTCCAATCCAAGGATATTTCCCAACCTTTGGCGCGTAAGTCGGCAGAGTTTTGTAATGGGGCTTTGGCACCCAATACTCCTGGAAGTTCCATACCTGGAGCCAACATTCCTTTTGTATCCCGTTGGTACCAATCAAATACAACATTTAGGCGGTTATTAAACAGTCCTAGGTCAAATCCGAAATCCAAGGTACTAACTTTTTCCCAAGTGAAACTATTGCTGACTAGGGCTGGAGGAGCCAATGTTGTAGTAGCTTGTCCGTTTACAACCCAATTAGCCAATGGAGAATCCATGCCAGGAATAAAAGCATAAGGTTCTATACTTTGATTACCGATATTACCATAAGAACCTCTCAATTTTAAGTTAGAAAGAAAAACTTTACTCCATTCCATAAATTGCTCTTCACTGACACGCCATCCTACGGAAACAGAAGGAAAGAAGCCGAAACGATTTTCTTTAGGGAATTTCGAAGAACCATCATAACGCCCGTTTGTTTCGAGTAAATATTTACCGGCATAAGAGTAATTTATCCTATAGAATAATCCTCTGACATGGTATTCTTCAAATTCATCACTGTTTTTATAATCTCCTGTAGCTTGTGATAATGAGGGTAAATCTTCGTTAATCATATCTGTGCGTGACGCTTTCATCATCTTATAGGAATTGCTTTCCTGATTGAAACCAGCCATAATTCCAATGTCATGTTGGCCTAATGTTTTGTTGTAATTGGCATATACATTAAAAGCATTATAATTGGTTGCCCGATTTTCTATTTCATATTTCGAATTTGAAACAGACTGTTCTTTGCGGAAGTTAGCTCCGTGAGCATAAGCAAATTTCTTATCGAAAGTTGTGATTTCTCTGGTCTTTCTATTAAATGTATATTCACCGATTATTTTCAGATCTTTGAACGGAGTAATAGTCAGCTTGCCAAAGATGCGTAAATCGTTTCTGTCATTTTCTTTAGGTGCTGACAGATTGATGAAATTATGAGGAGTATTGATAGGCAAGATTTCACCATCCAGTTCCATATTACCTAATGGAAAATAAGATGGAAAGGCTACTGCTGCTCCCCAAATACCATAAGAAGCTGAAGTATAGGGAAGTTCTGAATGTGAATTCGCATATTTGATGTCTAACTCTGGAGTAATCCAGGAATGAATGTCGGAGCGGATGTAAGATGATATATTATAACGTTTATATGAGTCTTTGTCTGTAACAAGAATTCCATTTTGATTCACCATACCGGCTGACATTCTGTAAGATATTGATTTATTACCTCCTCCAACAGAAATGTTATGTGTTTGTTGAAAACCTGTTTCCATCATGTCGTTTAAGAGATCTGTTTCTTGTAAACTGTATCGAAGTCCGTCTACAACGGCATAACCGTCAGGATAATTGCTTGAATTAGTATTATATTCTTTCAATAACTCTAACCAGGTATCTACATTTTGTCCTGTCTGATATGATACTGTTCCCATATCTTTATAAGCTTGTACTGTTTGTAACGGAGTTGCTTTATGGGGTAAATTACTGGGCTTACTGAATGAGAAGTTATTAGAGTAGTTGATAGAGAAGCGAGTGTCTTTCATTCCCTTTTTAGTGGTAACTAGGATAACTCCGAATGCAGCGCGTGCACCGTAAATAGCCGAAGATGCGGCATCTTTTAATACAGAGATAGATTCAATATCATTAGGATCCAGCATATTTATGTCCATCTCTACATTGTCAACTAATACAAGCGGGGCACCTTCATTGATGCTGTTCACTCCACGGATATTGAAAGACATTTCAGCACCGGGTTGGCCTGATGTGCCTGTTACCTGCAGTCCCGGCATTGCTCCCATCAGTACATTACTAACCGAAGTGACAGGACGATCACCCAATATTTCATCCATTTTTACACTGCTTACTGCTCCTGTCAGGTTGGCCTTTTTTTGTACGCCATATCCTACGACTACTACCTCTTCCAAAGTTTCAGTATCTTCCTTTAATACAACATTAAGTTCTTTCTTTCCAGAAACTTTCACTTCTTGAGAAACATACCCGATATAAGTAATCTGTAAAACGGCATCTTTGGGAGTATCCAGAACGAACCGCCCGTCTATATCTGTGATTGTACCAGTTGACTGGCCTTTTACGATGACATTGGCACCGATTATCGGTTCGCCATTCGCATCTTTCACAATACCTGTCACCTTATTTTGTTCTTGCTGTATTCCTTGCACAATCTCAGTAGAAAGAATGATTTTCTTTTCAAGCACCGAATACTTCACATTCGTTCCTGCGAAAATCTGATCCAATATCTTGAAGATATTATTGTTGTTTGCCGAAACTGATACAATACGTTTCAGATCTACGTGTTTATTGTTGAAGAAGAAATCAAACCCCGATTCTTTTTTCAGCTTTTCCAACACAGTGCCAACTGTTTCATTACGCACTTCAAGACTGATCATGGTCTTTTGCGCATACGACTCTGCCGCATAAGTCATACTTAGCGAACAGATTAAAAAGAGTACACTCAGTTTCATAGGTAATGGAGTTTTATTTAAGATTAACCTACACGACTTTATCATCCATAATAATTGGACGCTAAAATAAATTTTCATAATTCTGGAATAATTTTCTTATCGCCTTATTATAAAGGCTTTTGGGATAGATGCCCAATTTTGAGGTAACGAGTTGGCAATCGTGCCTGTTGCTGTATTCTGCATTGGATTGCTTTTAAGGCGACTCTTTGTGATTGCAAAGGTACAAAATGAATTGGCAAAAGTACAAAGCATATTATATTTTTTGTCTTTTGCCAAATAAAATTTTTATTGATGAATCTTTATCACTTTCCATTTACCTTGCCCAGCATATATAACATCAGCGGTAACATTGCAGTCAGCCGTGATGTTATACTCACAAAGAACTGAGCGATGAACGTAGTAATCGCCAATAAATGCGAAATCAGGAGAACCATCCCAAGAACCATCTTTATATTTTAATTCTAAGCGACCTTGGATAGTTTTTAATGCATTTGGGTTCATTTCTGTAGTTTTTTCCACATTAAGCACGATGGATCTTTTTTCTCCCTTTCTATCTTTTGTTACACAATAGAATATTTTTAAGCATTGTCCTACTTCGGGACGAAGAACCGTATCATTAAAGAATATGATACCACCAATTTTTCCTTGACCGAAAGTGTAATGGAATAATTTTTTTTGTTTGTTTATATCGTCAACGACCACAATACCAGAATTAAAGTTCGGTAAAGCAGTTTCTTTATTTACTTTTTCTATATTAGCAATAACTACTTTCTTTTCATTCTTTTTTATAATAGTATATTCCCTGAAACTGACAAAATCCCCTTTTGAAATAGTGCCCCATTTCTCTTTAAATGCTTGAAATATTTGCTCGGAATCTTGCGTTACAATATGTAGAATTTTCTTCTCTTCATTCAAATATTCTACATATCCAAACTTTTGGGGAAGTCCCATCCATAGCTTTGTTTCACTCTTATGCATGCAAAGAGGTATATATTTAGCTTCTGTCATTTTTGTTTTATTCCAAGAGAAGAAACTTGTCTGAATTTGCTTTTCCTCTTTCTCTACATGACACTTTACTCTAAAAACAGAACCAAACATCGCATTCGTCAAAAAAGGAAACCGCTTTACATTCACTTGAAATATAACGTCTACCCCATTTGTGAAAGTGCAATAAGTTTTTCCGTCTTTCTCCCATCTATCCACCAGCGTAACCTCTTTTGCTTCAATTTCTGAAAAAGCGTACTCTTCAGCAATGGTGGCATATTTATTATACAATAGCTTATTATTATTGGGCGGAATAACTGATATGTCGACTCGTTCAATATATTCTTGGTATTTCCTGGAAGTGTTTTCATGAAATTTCTTATATATATTCAATTCGCATAAGGCTTCAGACGTTAGCCCTTCCTTTATAAGCAGGTCGGCTAAAGTCAAATGAATAGAGCCGAGAAAATCTTCATTTCGTTCAATAAGTAAAGCCTTAGAAAGCAACGCTATCTTTAATTCATTACTATCTTGTATACAATCTGCCAATTCACTCCATACATAGTATTTTTCACTCATTTCAAGTAATAAAGATTTGTACACATTGATAGCAAGGTCATATTGCTGTTGCCATGTATATATTATTGCACGTTGTCTTGATATCCATTCATCTTTTTTAGCACGTTCAATAAGAACATTATACAATGAATCTAACCAAGATACTAGTTCTGCATCTCTTGGGTGTAATTCTTTCAGATATTCATAACACTTCTTTGCAGCTTTAACAGCCAAAGGTTTATAAGTGTTACCATTATTATCTGTTTCTTCTTTCCAATCAGCATCCATGAGATTTTCATATCTCCAATCTCTAAAAAAGTAAATAAACCTCCATGCTTCCTGACCATTCATATGACGCTCTGCAATTTTCAACACTTCAGAATGCCAATGAGAAGCACCATAAACGGCGTTTCTTTTATTATAAACAGCGAAAGCTTCAAACATCTCACGTATTTTACCTTCTTTATGAAGATTCATAATTTCCCAAAACTGCGGTTCACGTAATAGGTCAAGTGTTTCTGTTTTTGGAAGATTTATCTTTTCACACAACCTCTCGACATCAATATCCTCGCCGCTATTTACAATTTGACGACATATACGAGAGATAAGCGATGGAAATTCACTACCATTGTAATAGCCTTTGTTCAAATCTTCATAACGTAAATTTTCTGGTTCCCAGAGCATGAAGAAACGGTAAAAACTAAAATCAGAATGTTCCTTTGAGAAATTCAAAGCAAAGTTCAATATTTGAGAATGAAGCATTGAAGGACGTTCATTCTTAAGATACATATAGTCTTTTAGTAACGTTCTTACTTCCAACGATGTCAAATTTGAAATTTCAGTCTTTATATAACGATAAATTATCCAGCCTAAGTCTTCATGCAAAGCTGAATCTACATCATTTGCAGAGTCAATATAATTTTTTACTTGAGCATAGGCATTTGAAGGATCATTTTTTGATAGTTCGGATGCTTTTGAAATGGCATCAGCGTTAGGTTGCAATTGTTTATACAAATTAGTATAAGCTCTCTCTCCTGCGCCACTATCATCCATCATTGTAGGAAGCAATGAAGACATCTCTTTCAAGCAAATCTTAGCTTTATCAATGGCGTTTCTATTGCATAGTTGCTGACATATATCACGCAGAACCCAAAAGAGAGACATTTGTGCCCATGAGTTATTCCTATCTTCTTTCAGGTCATCAATGGCCATCTTATATGCTTCTTTTAGATTACCACTTTTACGCAATAATGTTACTTCTTTTACAGACATTAGTATTCTTCTGTTATGTTAATTTTTCTATAAGTTGTGACAGCTTAATATCAGCTTCTCCGATATCAGAAAGTGGAGCAGCATAGTTAATAAACCCTTTCCCATTAAAGAAAAAAGTTATAGCAGCATAATTGCCGGAAGCTTTCATATAATATACGAGTTGGTAATGCTCTTCCACCACATTTGTTAATATGATACCACATTCATCACACAAAGAAATCATACGACTATGTAGCGTCTTTAATGACTCTAAAGATGGCTGATAGTCTATTTTATATTTGATATTTTCATCATTCTGGAAGAAAAACAATAACTCAGTGTCATTGACATTAGTTTCATATTTTGTAAACAGACCTGCACCATTATATATAGCATCAACTCTAACTAAACCGATTGGGGTATTTACTTCATAAATATCTCTCCATGGTTTACATATAACATTCTTTATTGAATATCGAGTTCCATCCATATTCTTCACAACAGACCAATACTTACATTTTACTGAAGATAATATAGATAAAGAGTGAAAAGGTGTATCTTTTATATTGTCGAAAGCTAAAGCATTCATAGCTACTTTTGCAGTTTTATTGATAGGGGTTATTCTAAGAGTCGCAATAGGTGTTATATCAGGAAGATTAATACACCATAACATCTTTGAAGCTCGGGTTATCGCTGTATATTTCCAACGAAGACTATCTGCATCAAGCCCTGTACGTTTTGAAAAGTCTACATAAACTGTATTCCATTCACCACCTTGTGATTTATGACATGTAAAAGCATAACCGTACTTTACTTGAAGGGCATTGTAGAAAGGGTCTTCCCCTATTGCCTTAGCAAATTCTTCAGATTTAGGATTAGTTAATCCCTTCTCCGTACGCATACGCATCACCATATTGATATAAAGAGCCTTCATTTCATCAATTGTCAGTGACGGTAACTTATTTTGGAGTAAAGTATCAATAATATATCGTTTATAAATATTGCCATCTTCTGCTTGAAAACTTACTTCTCTGAAATCAAGGGTAATGATTTCTTTTAGTTTCTTTCCATTTCTTTCAGTCCAAACAGGTGCGGATTGAGAGATAATGTTATTTGATGTTTCTACTACAGTTATTATATCACCATTCAGTAATTCACATCCACTATAATAACTATTACATACCACCATCAATTTATCTCCTACCGTCACATGATTTGCTTCTGGAAATAGAATAGCACGAATAGCAGCATTGTAATCAGCTGCTTGTTGATTTGAAAAGCAGACTATAGCAGATAATTGTTCTGAATCTTCACAATATTTGTTTGCAACTTCCATTGCTCCAATATCCATTACTTCACTTTCTTTTTTCTCGAACACAAGGTGATTTCGCTCTTTTCTCTGAATCAATTCACGAATCATTGTAGCATTAGCCAAAATACAGCTATCTTTCTCTTGACGAACAATATCTGTTAGTTCATAAGAATAAACTTTCATATTCAATTCATAGAAATAGTTTTCATCTAATGCCACAGAACAATTATCACCCACTGGAGGTAACTGCATAGGGTCGCCTACGAAAATTATCTTACCACCAAAATTTAATCTTGCATAACTAAGTAAATCATTTATTAATATCCCTGTACCAAATTGAAAAAGTTCATTATTTGATTTACGGGAACTAATCATAGAGGCCTCGTCAATAATACAAATACCTCTTTCGTGGTTATCTTTAAGTGGAAATACATATTTAAGCATTCCTTCAGTTTCTTCTATTATAAGATGAGAAAACTTGTAGATTCTTTTATGAATAGTAGAAGCATCATAATTATGTAATTTAGAACGTAATATTTTTGCAGCACGTCCGGTCGGAGCCATTAGTTGAACATGTAGAGATTGAGTAGATAAATAATCTGTAATGCTACGAATTAAGGTAGTCTTGCCTGTCCCTGCATATCCTTTCAAAATAAATACTTGGCTATCTTTATCGGCAATGAACTTTTCAATCATTTTCATTGCTTGTTTTTGTTGTACAGTTAATATCATTTATATTCTATTTTTATGTTATTCATATTTAGTACCATAAGGTTTAATAAAAGAAGCGTGGAACTGCAATACCACGTTTCTGATTGGAGGTCCTAGGAAAACCTTGTACACGAGTATGGAAATAGCAGCCCACGCTATAGCGTGAGAACCACTATGCCATCCTTGTGTACAATTGTGAATTTCCTAGGTTCCCAATCACAAGATAAGCATAACGCTTCTTATTTTTATATGTCTTGAACAGAGTTTCCTCTATTCAACTGCAAAAATAATAAAATCCTGATAAATAGCCATATAAAAGCATTGCATTTTTTGTGCAAGAGTTAGAAATGACATAAAAGGAGGACAAAAGTCAATTCTCCCTCTCTAGCAATATCTTATACACGATTTAAAGGAAAAATATAATTTTCTTGTCCTCTAACGGACTGCATAAGTTGAAATTCTAACATTTGATTAAACTGTGGATGACCCTCAACACCTATGTATTTATACCCATATCGTGGCGCATGCTCCTTGAAGAATCGCACAAGTTCCTGCAATTCTTGCTCCTGATTCTTACGGAAGTTGCAGTGTACAAGGATTATGCACCAATCGGGAAAACCGCCAACACCTTTGCTATACTCCCAAAAACGAACGTAGAGTCTCACGGGTTTAATGTTTACACCTACACAACAACCGTTCTGTGTCGGTGTAACGTGAAGGCTGTTTCTGTAACCGAACCTCTCGCAAATATAGAGGTCGAAATCCAATAAGAAATCTTTCTGTACCATTGTCGTTAATCTTTTGAATTGATAATAAGTCGTTATAATCTCATGCCACGCTTGCGCTTGGCTTTCTTCTTCTTTCGCAGTATCTCTGCCATTTCTTGGTCGGCTTCCGCATCAGCGGCATCGTAAGATGAACCGCTGATACTGAACAAACCTAAGCCACTACTGGAACTATCTTCGGAACGGTTCTGCACTACGGTCTGTACCGTTTCCTCTCTTGGCTGCCGGATGGCAGTTTGTCTATTGTTGAAATCATCTTCAAAGGCATTCCGCCTTAACTGGTAATCGATGTTCATGTAACTGAACTCCCGACTGACCTTTGAGCCGGAAAAAGAGATGCCGCCATATTCAAACTTTACGCCTTGTACCTCCCTTGTTGTCCGGCTTACTTTGAATTTCAGTTCTATGTCCCTATCGGAAAGTGCATCTTTCAGTTCTTCCCAATTTCGGGCATTGGGCAGTTCCTCTTTCAATGCCTTGTAAACCTCATGCTTCGCCTTGTCGTATGGTCGCAAGCGTTCTTCCTTAATATTGTCCTTGCCGTTTGCGAAGTGCAACCTATATTTGGCAGTAAGCATCTTGCAAACTTTCTCATTGCGGTAAAAGTCGTTTTTGTCGCTGATGGTCTTACCGTCATTATTCACACGATTAAAGACGATGTGACAATGCGGATGTTCCCTATCAGTGTGTCGGGCTACAACGTACTGCGTGTCAGCTATCCCCATTTTCTCCATATAGTCATGGGCTATCTGCAACATGAGCGCATCATCGTGGTGCAACCGTTCACCGTCTTCGGGCGAGAAGTTGAGCGAAGTATGTCCGACCGTGTTCTTCACCTTGTCATTGAGTAACGTCTGTAACTCGAATTGCTCCGCCATCTGTTCAGGAGTTCCCTCTACTCCAATTGCTTCCAGCAACTTGGACTTGTACTCTCTCAGCACATAGCACACGCAACCATTGAACGATGTCCCTTTCGTCTGCTTACCTATCATCTTTCAATCGGTTTATGAGTTGCGACACTTCCTTCGCCATCTTCTCACACTTTTCGGATACGGTAAAGAAACCGTAGGTGTTCGCCTGTCTTGCCAACTGGTTAAGATTGGTGCTTTCGCCAATCAACTGACGGATGACCGCAAGGTGTTCTTTGCTGATTCGTTCCCGTACCGTACCGTTCATGATGAGCGAGCGGATGGTTTCGCTCTTGCTCTGCTTGCCTCGTCTGCACAAAGCTCCCAGCCAGCCAAGTTCATCGTCTGTCAGGCGCAAGGTGACTATGTTGTTTTTCTTCATCTGTTCTATCTGTTTTTTTAGTGAATAATCTGATTAATGTAATTTGAAATATCCGTGACCATCGGGAGCTGTCCCCCTCATCTTTTTGAGGGGCAAGTGGTCGGGGTTTGTAATACACCGACATTAACTTGCTAATCTAAAAAAGATGTGTTTCCCGGCTTACAAGCGGAATCCCTTCTTCTTGGGTTTTGGTCGGACAGAAATCTCGCTTGCTTTATTCTCCATCGCTCTTTTACCACATAGGAAATCGTTCAAATCCTTGTACTCTGCGTAGTGGATGGAAGCATCCCGAACCTGATAGGAGAACGTTCGTTGCAATTCCAAATAAGCCCTATTTCCTGCTTGGTCGTTGTCGAAAAAGCAGTGGATGCGCTCATAATGCGATAAGCGTTCAATCGCCTTGTTTAAATTGGAAACTGAGTTGAGAACCATGTAGTCTTGTCCTTTTAAATCTGGATATTGCGGACTTTTCTGTTTGCGGATAGTCAGGAAAGACAGATAATCCATGAAGCCCTCGAACAGGTAACATGTATCTGTCTGTCGTTCCTGTTGCTGTATATGTGTGATGTCTTTTGGAGCGATGCAGCCTTTGAAGAATTGGTTGCGCACTTCATAACCTCCTGCCATATTCTCAAAACCGATGGCAAAATAAGGTTTGCTGTTATGGGTGAAGTGCAGTTCCTTACATTCGTTCTTGGCTACTGTCATATCAATACCTCGCTCCTGTAAGTATCGGAGCAATGCAGGGTGCACAAGTTCTCTTACTTCCAACTGCTGGAAACTTGGCTCGGATGGTTGCTGGCGAAAAGAAAATGATGTAGGACGGATGTATGGTGTCTGTCGTTCTATACGTTCCAGCAGGGCAGGTATGTAATCATCCTGATAGAGTTCTTTCGCTAATGCAAGGATATTGCCGCCTTTGCCAAGCCCGAAGTCAAACCATTGGTTCAATTCTGTATTGACTTTGAAAGATGCTTCCGTCTCCTGTCGGAATGGTGATTTGTACCAAAGGCTGTTTCCCTGTTGCTTTACGGGTAAATAGCCTATGCTTTGCAGATAGTCTGCCAATCTGATTGTTTTTGCTTCTTGTATGTTCATTGTATAATTTACTACGTGTGTAGTGATGAATAAAAAACTGATGATTTGATGAATGTATTAGAATATTATTTGAAAATCAGCAGAATAACAACTCATCATACTCTCATCAAACTGCTTACCAAAAGAGAAACGATGTCCGGCATTGCTTTCTCTTTTCATCTGTATAATATCTTTGATGATTATTTGATGAGGATATATCATTCTGTTACTCAGTGTATTTATATTCTTATTCATCATTTCATCAAAATAATCATAGTAATTCCAACTGTTCTTTCGCTACCGTGTAGAACCTGCCCGTTCTCCGTATCGGTGAATAGCGGCAGTCCCGTGTATAATCTACTTGATAGGTGGTGTAGGTAAGGGTATTGTGTGCCGGGATGAGTTTCCAACAGTCCTGCACCACTTTTCTTACTTGATGCTTCTCCGCCTTTACCTGCGTGTTCATCAGCAATGGCATCATATCGTTCAGACAAAAAGAGAAGCTTTCAATACCCACACTTTCCATGATGTCAAGTATGAGTTCGGATATTTCTATCTCCAGCCGGTTGCGGTTGCTCCGGATAATGCGTTGCAGGGCTGCGGTATGCAGCAACATCGGATTGAACCACATACGGCTTTCTTTTTTCGTTGATAACACCCTATGGGCAAGGACGTAGAGGAAAGCAGGGATTTCCTCTTTCAGCTTTTCAAGAAAACTTGTATCATCGTTTTCCAATCTGTTAATCTTCCGTACCCAATATCGTGTTTCTCCCGCATCAATGATTACGGGCAAGTGCTCATTGTTGGAGCACAGCACGAACTTTGCAAAGAATGCAATCTCGTCACGGTCTTTGCCTTTGGCTTCCACCTTGTAGGATAGTGTGGTACTGAGGTTCTTCAACCTTTCGCTATCTTCCCTGCGGCTCAATAACACTTCGTCCACCACAATCAACAGCTTGCCTGCCCAATCGGAATTGAACTGGCTACGGAAATCTTCGTTAGTATTGAACGTGACGTTGTTCTGAAAAATGGCTTTCAGAAAGTTCAGAAACGTGCTTTTGCCTGTATTTCGTTCTTCCGATACCAACAGCAGGATTGGCAGTTTCTGCACAGGATGCAGGTAGAGCAGTTGCAGGTAGTCCATGCCCAAATCGTATTGCTCCCCGAAGATATGCCGTACCAATGAGCAGATATGGGGAAAGTCCCCTTGTGCGGGCTTGTGTCCTATCGGCTCGTACAGGTTTAGAAACTTGTCCACTACAGGCTGATAGTTTACATGGCTGGGGACAGTGCAGAAACCGTCATATTTCGGGACGGTTGCCATAAAGCCTTTTCCATAATCCTGGCGGAGCGTTTCGGCATTCCACGGAATTCGTTTCTTCACATAGCCGCCATTCAATTGGGGCTGGTTCACTAATTTGTAGAGGGTTGTACCTACCCGGATAAATTCCTCTCTCTCAATGTTGATTTTTGTCATACTCCATTAGATTAATCGTTTAATAATTAGACGGCTGCAAAATTATCGGGTATTACACGAAACATTGATACGCAAACCTAAGCGGAACGGTGCAAACAAATCTTAGAATGAAAAAAATGCATTTGTTGCAGAGGATGTTTAAGCAAAAGGAAAGAAGAAAGCCCGAAGAAGCGCACTTGCAAAGAGTGCTTTCTCGGACTATAAGCAAAAACTGTTTATGTCTGTCGATTGGTTAATAAACCGATATGCTGATAAATCGGTATATTGATAAATCAGCCAGTCAATCAACTAATCGTTCGGTCGTTTTACCGTATGGATGTACGTATGGTTATACATACTAATGTCATGCGTTTATCATGCAAGATTTTAATTCAGTTCATTGGTGAAGCTTTTTCACCCATATTCAGCGAAAAGTAAATGTTTATTTTCTCTTTTCGCAAATACATTCTTTCTAATAAGATATTGCGCACTTGTTCCGCACTATAGGAGTTGATGCGGAAAGCAAGAGCGATAACCATAGGGAAACTGTACACATCGGCATAATATTCGTTCTCCAGCCGGATATACTTCTGTGCTTCGTATTCTTTCAATACACCGCTTTTGTAAACGAATCGGATTGCAGCACGGACAGTTGGGGTAATTACCCCGAACAAGTCCGCCAGTTCCATTTCGCTCATCCATATCTCACCATTCGGTATAGACACTATACCGTGTTCATTCATTGTTATAATTGTTCTTTCCATAATACTATATCATTGATACATCATTAAACGCCTTGTTGAGTTTGTTTCCGAACATTGTCAGGTCATTATCCAATTTCTGCGTGGTTATCTTCGCATAGATTTGAGTTGTGACAATGTTCGTATGTCCTAAGACACGGCTTACACTCTCTATTGGCATACCTTTGGTTAAAGCCAGCGTTCCGAAGGTATGCCGGGCGCAATGGTACGAGATTTGCTTCTCAATGCCACATTCCTTAATCACCTTTTTCAACTGCTTGCACATCGTCCAATAGTTGATTTCTCCAAATACCAGCTTGCCTTTGGATAGATGTTTGTACCGTTCGATTATCTGCAAGGGGATGTCAAGCAACTTCACTTGAAAGGGAACATCCGTCTTGTGGCGTTTGCCGATTATCCACTTCTCACCGTTTATTTCCACGATTTCATCCGTTGTCAGTTCTTTCATATCCACAAAGCTAAGTGCGGTGAAACACGCGAACACGAACAAGTCACGGACAAAGGCTAACGAAAGGTTTTCAAACTCGTGCGTCATGACGGTTCTGATTTCGTCTTCCGTCAGATACTCACGCTCTTTCACGTTCGGGCTGATATGGAACTGTGCGAATGGATTTCTTGGTATCAGTCCGTTATAATGCGCCCTCATCACCACACCTTTCAGCCACATGCAATTGAGCCATATCGTGGCATTCTTCAAGTTGCGTTCGGTTGTAAGGTAAGCTGCGAACTCCTTGATAAAATCCGGTGTGAGTTCCAGCATGGACATATCATTTCTTTTGTAGAACGCCTTGATAAAGGCGGCAACATAATTTCGTGCCCTCACCATGACCTTGTATGTTCCGATAGTGCGGTCTTTGCCCACACGTTTGAGGAAGTTGGCGCAATCCTTGTCGAATGCCTTGATAAGTGTTTCATACTCGCTGCCAATACCCTGATAGGCATTGCGCACCATTTCAGCCGTAACAAACGCCTCACGGTCGGATATGCGCTGGTAGTGCTTGATGATTTGCGCCTTGATGTTGTCCAATGTGAGATTGATTTCCCGTGCCTCCTTGCCCTTGCCTTTCGCCTTGTTGCCTTTTACGTCCCAAAGCGTTTTCGGGATGCTCTGCTTGCAACTGAACTGCGATACAGTCCCGTTGATTGTCACTCGTCCCATGATGGGGACAATTCCGTCTTTCTCCTTGCTGCCGTTCACGTAGAACAGCACCTTGAATGTGCTTCTGCTCATGTCTAACTTTTTTAGGTTGCAAAACTAATTATCAACGAGTTAAACCTTAATAAGCAAACCTAAGCAGAGCAGCGCAAACGGTACGGAGACTGTTAAATGTCACATTTGAACGGGTAATGATCTGAAAACCTAACAGCTTCCTAAATCCGCTTTTCTTTGCGTTTTACCTTTTTGCCCGTTGGCTTCATCTGTCACCGCAAACGCTTTATTAATAAGCCATTCAGTGCCATTTCTCCCTTTTTATTCGTTTATTCCAGAGATTTATTGTAATTTTGTAATTGAGATAAAGTGAATAAAATGTTGTCTTTGCTTGTCGCCAAACAAGCATGGAAAGATGATTTTTTCATACGGGGTGATACGCCAATATCCTCCCGTATGTTTTTGTTTAGGGAGCCTGTTGTCTGTTCATTTTTCTAGTATTTAAATTAAGGGTTAAACGTATATTAGTACACTTCTATTTTCAGCTTTTCCGTCTTTATATCTGCACTGTCAATGTAACGCCAGCGTATGTGGGAAGAAATCCGGAAATATTCCATAATACGCTCCAGACGCTGATGGGTGAATGTTCCTGTGAACGAACAGCCTTTCAGCCCCTTGTTGGACAATACGAATTCCACATTGAACCGCTTTCCAAGCATGTGCAGCACTTCATCCAACGGAGTGTCATTAAAGATAAGCTTGCCGTCTTTCCATGAAATCTCCGATTCGCCCGAGGTAGCGTAGCACTTGATATCTCCGGTTTGTGGGGAATAAACCAGCTTCTGTCTGGGGGAGAGCATACTCTTTTGAAATTTTCCTTTGCTATTCTTATAAATAAACCCTACGCTGCCTTCGATAAGCGTGGTGGAAATGGGAGTTTCATTACCGTATGCTTCCACATTAAAACTTGTTCCGTACACTTCCACCTGCGAATGGTGAGGGGTGGAAACGATGAATCGTTTCCGGGGGTGTTGGGTCACATCGAAATAAGCTTCACCGTTTAATTCCACTTGGCGCACATCGCCGGCAAAAAAGGTGGGATAGCGGAGGGAGGATTCCGAATTGAGGTGAACTACCGTGCTGTCCGGTAACAGGACGGAGGTAGTCATGCCTGCATTGGTTTTTATTTCCACCATCTGAGCGGTGACTACCGGCTGCTGTCTGTCCGGATACAGAGCCAATACACCTATCAGGAGGGGAACGGACAGGATGGCCGCAATGCGTTGTGTCCATCCCCACCAGGACAGGTTTCTAACTTTTGTTCTGCTTTTTACCTTGTCTAATGCCTTTTCCGTATCTATCTTCTTTGTGATGTGCTGTGTGTCTACAGCCAGATAGAGCGTATTCAGCTGCTTGGCTATACGCAAATGCTCCTCATCGGCATTCAGCCAGGCTTCTATCTGTTCGTTCTCCGGCGGAGTGGTGTTTCCTTCGAAATACTTGGTCAACAAAGTTTCTATATCGGTATGGTTTTCCATGAATTATACTTTAATGTTTTCCTTTATATTATTAAGACAAGCGAGAATGAAAGGTATCTAAACGAAAAATGCTTTTTTTTAAAAAAAAGTTTTTTCCGATAAAAACAACTATCTTTGTACACAAGGAAAACAGTTATTATACTATGAATCATACCGTGGAAGACTTGTCTTTGTTTAATGCTCTCCGACAGGGGGATGGTAATTCTTTTGACCATTTATTCAGAAGGTACTATCCTATGCTGTGTGCCTATGCTCACCGCTTGGTGTCGCTGGAAGATGCCGAAGAGATTGTTCAGGAGGTGATGTTATGGCTGTGGGAGAATCGTGGGGATTTGATAATCGAGTCTTCATTGAATCAGTATTTGTTCAAAATGACTTATCGGAGGGTCTTGAACCACTTGACGCGGGAACAGGTGAAAACCAAGGCGGAAGCTGCCTTTTATGAGCGGACACAGGCGGCATTGTGTGAAGTGGACTATGGTCGTTTTGAGGAATTGGACCGGAAAATAAAAGAGGCGATGGCTGCTCTTCCCGACAGTTATCGGGAAGCCTTTGTGATGCATCGCTTTAAGGAACTGAGTTATAAAGAAATTGCTGAAGTGCTGGATGTGTCGCCACAGACGGTGGCTTACCGCATCCAGCAGGCATTGAAGCTGCTTCGTGTTTCCTTAAAGGATTACTTGCCTATGCTGGTATGGCTGGTGGGCTGAAAAGTATCTCCCCCGGAGTTTCCCCTGTTTTTTCTTTCAAATCCTTCAGCCTCTTCGCAAACGCCCGTCAATAAAGAAAAGCGGCTGAAGAATTTCCTCCCGGAATTCCTTCAGCCTAGTGTAGAAGTTTCAGCTCTTTATGGTTTGAGCTTCGTTTGTAGAAGTTTTCTATTATATTGTTTCGTTGTATATTTACTTTATTGTCAGGTCCGTGTCGTTTGTTGCCGATACGTTTTCCGTTTCGTTCTCCGGTTCGGGCAATTTCTCTTTTCCGTAGAATCCCGGCATCGGTTCATAGATGGGGTTGCGCGGAATGGAGATATTGCGCAGTTTTTTATCTTTCGCCAACTGAGCGATATAACGTCCCGCGGTAGCTCGTGTCAGTCCGCATAACGATTCAAACTTCCGGCGTGTCAGCACGCTGTTTGTCAGGAAGTATTCCGTCAGTGCTTCGTCTATACTCTCTTTGGTTACCGGCATGGAGTGCGGCTTGTATTTCGAACGCTCGGTCTTGACGTCGCTCAACTGATGCTTCAGGTATTTGTCCGCACGGAATGTCACCGATTTGAATTTCACCTTGTTGGCACGTGTGGAGCTTGGTGTCCGTGTCTCGGGGCAGGTAAGCGATATATGGAAATATCCTATCCCTTCGATATGTACCCGGGCACCGTCCTTCAAGTAGTAGGCCAGTTTCTCGCTGAGCGAGATAATGGTTGCCTTGATGTCCGCCACGGTGAGCGAGGAGCCGTACTGTATTTCCCGCGCCAGATAGTCGGTGTTGATGCGCTGCCAGTTTACTACACGGGCGTGATAGCGCTTCTTGCGCGTACCTATCGTATTGGGTGATTCATAAAATTCAAATTTGATAGCCATTCGCTTATTTGTTTTTATCCGGTTGTTTATGCTTTCTTGTACGGAAGAGTTTGCTGCAACTTCCTTTCAAGTTAATCGTTTCACTTTAGTGATGAAATAATATCACTTGAGTGATGAAGTTGTATCACTTAGGTGATGAAACTTCATCATTCTAGTGAAACGATTAACTTGACGGTGCAAAAGTATGAAATAGTCTTGATAAAAACGAATAATTTCCCAGTTATTTTCGCTTAGTCACTTTTTTGCGGTAGTGTGGGGTAAATGCTTGTAAAAGGGCATTTTGAGTGTTATCTTTGTGATATTACACAACCCCAAATAATGAAAAAGGATGAAAAAATTAGTGGAAAATTTACTGAGTTGGTGCAAAAAGAGTATGAAAATGAGGAGATGCGTGGGAAAAAGCACGGCTCCGGTTACCGGGCAGTCGGTGGGGCAAACCGGAAATGCGGAAGGGGTGTTGCCTTCAACGGCTACGGAAACGGTGGATGAAATTGTTCTCCCAGCGGCTGTCGAAACAGCTGGCATGGTAGAAACTATCGATGAAAAGGCGGCTTTTGGCAAATCGGGGCGCAAGAAGCCGGAGAATATGCTGGATGCCTTGCAACGCTTCTTGACCATACGCTATGATTTCCGTTACAATCTTCTCACTGAACAGACGGAGTATCGTGGGAAAGAGATGCCGGATGAAGAGTATGCCATGGTGGCTCAACGTGATTTGAATACATTCTGCCTGGAGGCGCGTACCGGTGGCATCAACTGCTGGGATAAGGATGTGAGCCGTCTGCTCCATTCCAGAAAGGTGGAAAACTATCATCCTTTTCTGCATTATATGAGCCACTTGCCTCAATGGGACGGGGTGGATCGTGTTACTCCGCTGGCCGTGCGTATATCGCGTAAGCCGATGTGGGTGAAAGGGTTTCACCGTTGGATGCTGGGTGTTGCCGCCCAATGGCTGGGGCAGGCGCAGGATTGCGCCAATGCGGTGGCGCCTATGTTGGTGAGTCGTGAGCAGGGGAAGCGCAAGTCTTCTTTTTGCAAGATTTTGATGCCCAAGGAACTTACACCTTATTATATAGATAAGTTCGACCTGACGAGCGAGAGTGGATGTGAACAGAAACTTTCGCTTTTCGGACTGATCAATATGGATGAGTTCGACAAGTACCGTGCCGGGCAGATGCCTGCCTTGAAGAATCTGATGCAGACGACCACACTGACTTTCCGCAGGGCACATCGTCCGGCATTCAGTCATCTGCCCCGTATCGCCTCTTTCATCGGTACGTCCAATATGACGGACCTGCTGACTGATCCCACAGGAAGCCGCCGTTTCCTTTGTGCGGAAGTGGACGGCAAGATTGACTGCACACCGCCCGATCATGCGCAGCTGTTCGCCCAGCTGAAAGCGGAGCTGGCCGGAGGAGAGCGTTACTGGTTCTCGGAAGAGGAAGAAAAGGAGATACAGCACAGCAACCGGAATTTTTATAAAATGCCTGCCGAACAGGAATTGTTTTTGCGTTGTTTCCGGATGCCGCAGGAAGGGGAGTTGTCCAAGCCCTATACCACGACGGATTTGTTCAATTATTTGCAGAAACATTATCCGGCGGCCATGCGTGGGGTGACTCCGAACCGGTTGGGCAGGATGATGGTTGCATTAGGGATACAGCGTGTTCATACTGAGTATGGCAATGTGTACCGGCTGGTGAAGCTGAAGGATTCTTCCGCGGCCTGAAACTTTTTCCCGGTGTGATCCTTCAGCCGGAACGCCCTCCTGCAAAGGGTTTGCGGGAGGGCTGAAGCTTTTGAAGGATTTTTCAGGGGGAATCGTATAAGGGGAAATAAATGAAAAATATTGCTTGGCGATTTGTTTGTTCGACTTTTTTAGTGGTGGCGTTTTTATCTATAAAAACATGGAAGTGACAGTTTACATATTTATTGCATTGTTTCTTCTTGGGATTGTCCGGAAACGAGATGCTCCAAGTTTCATGCTGCTCCGGGAGATACTTTGCAGTTGAAAGTTTCCTTCCGGTCGGACAGCATAGGGGTGTTTGTCCGTGAATTTCATATCTATGGCAACTTTTCCTTTTTGCCACTTGGTCTGACGGTGGAGGGCGATTGCATATAAGGCAAGCTCATAGCATATAAGAGAAAGAATTAACAGGATAATTTTGTTTTTATCGAAGGTTTATTGCTAACTTTGCTCTACCATCGTAATATGGATGAAAAGCACAACCGATATACAAATGAGCAAAATGTCTGGAAATTCTTTTAATGATATCTATACCTCTTATTATAAGAAGTCTTTTTTCTTTGCCAAATCATACGTTCATAATGATTTGGCGGCAGAAGATATTGCCTCCGAGGCATTAATAAAGTTGTGGGAAAAGTTGAAGGCCGAGCCTGTTGAAGAGAAATATATCTTACCATTGTTACTGACAATTTTGAAGAACAAGGCTTTGGACTATCTAAAGCACGAGGAGGTAAAACGCAGTGCTTTTGAAGTGATGGTCGACTGGCAACAACAGGAATTGTCTATCCGTATGTCTGCCTTGGAAGCGTGCAATCCTGATGAGATTTTTTCGGAAGAAGTGGAAAAAATCATCAGTGCTACTTTAAGTACCTTGTCGGAACAGACCCGACGGGCATTTATTTTGAGCCGTTTTGAAAATAAATCCAATAAAGAGATTGCCGAAGAGATGGAAATCTCTATAAAGGGGGTGGAATATCATATATCAAAAGCATTGAAAGTACTGCGGGTGACTTTAAAAGATTATCTTCCTTTATTTTATTTCTTCTTTTATTATTAAGCCTGACCGGATAGGGATACGGATGTTTTTGAGGACAAAAATGATTTTTTTATATTTTTCTTCATTTTCTTTTAGGGTAGTTTCTTCTTGAGTCGTTTCTAATAAAACAGCATAGAATATGAATCCTGAATTATTGCAAAAATATATAGCCGGAAATGCTACTGAAGCCGAAAAGCAGCGTGTGACCGAATGGATACAGGAAAATCCTGAGAACATGCGTGAATATATGGCACAACGGAAGTTGCATGACATGGCATTGTGGCGTACGGAACCTGTGGCGGAGGAGAATAGCCGGGAAAGGAAACATTTCTCGTTACGCGGAGTATGTATGGAAGCTGCCAAGATAGCAGCGGTATTGGCGATCGTCTTGTTGGGTACACATTATTGGACAGGAAAACATCAGGTACCGGAAGACAAAACATGGCAGTCTATTTATGTGCCGGCGGGCCAACGGGCGGAATTGATGTTGGCGGATGGTACGAAGGTTTGGTTGAACTCACGCAGTACCTTGACTTTCCCGGGAAGTTTCAAAGGGAATATCCGAAATGTGAAATTGGATGGTGAGGGTTACTTTGCGGTGACAAAGAATGTGGAACAGCCTTTTATTGTAGAGACGAACAAGTGTAATGTGAAGGTGCTGGGTACAGAGTTCAATGTAATGGCTTATGCAGCGGATAGCGTATGGGAAACTTCTTTGTTGGAAGGTGCTGTAGAAATTTTAGTGCCCGGTTCGAATAACAGTGGAATGAGGCTGGAACCGAACATGATGGCCAGCTTGAAAGGCAACAGACTGGTGAAAGGACGCATCAAGGAGGTCGATTATTTTTTGTGGCGTGAGGGCTTGCTTTGTTTTAATGATATATCCGTACGTGATATGATAGAGAAACTGAAACTGTATTATGGGGTGGATATTGTGGTAAATAATACCCGGATTTTAAAGAACCGTTATACAGGTAAATTCCGCACGAAAGATGGGGTGGAACACGTACTGAAAGTTTTGAGACTCAATAATAAGTTTACTTATACAAAGGATGATGAGACGAATGTGATAACAATTAATTAACCCTTAAAAAAGAATATGCCTATGAAATAACACACATGGTCTAAAAAGGAAATGGGATAGTGCTGCAACACCATCCCATGGAAACGTCAATTACGTATTGACAATTTTTTTCTCAAATAATCTTAAGTTGAACCTAAAATTAGTAATGCAAATATATGAAAAATATTTTGTATCAGGAATCTATTGTAGAAATTAAACATTTATTCCGTATGATGAGAAACACACTCTTAGCCCTGTTTGTCTTTGCCGGAACAGCTTTTGCCACTGAGTCTTATTCTCAGACAATGAAGGTGACTGTTGTGGCGGATAACATGTCAACAGGCAAGGTAATCAGTGAAATAGAAAAACAGACAGATTATCTGTTTGTATATAATGTAAACGAGGTGAATCTGAAGCGCAATGTGAAGGTGAATGCGCAAAATAAATCTGTAGCCGAAGTGTTGAATAAGGTTTTTGAAGGTACTGATATTTATTATGCCATGGAGGGTAAGAATATCATGCTGATGAGCAAGGCGAAAGATGGGGAAGTTGCCCAACAGGCAAATAAGGTGACAGGTATTGTGAAAGATACGAATGGCGAGCCGATAATCGGTGCCAATGTCACGGTGAAAGGTCAGTCAATAGGTACGATAACAGATATAGATGGGCGGTTTGTGTTGGATGCCCCGAAAGAAGCCGTTTTACAGATTACGTATATCGGGTATGTTTCTCAAGAAGTGAAAGTTTCTGGGAAGAGAGAAATTAATGTAGTATTGAAGGAAGATTCGGAGATGTTGGATGAAGTGGTGGTGGTAGGTTATGGTACAATGAAGAAAAAGGATTTGACAGGTGCAGTTTCTCAGATTCGTCCGGCTGAACTTTCTAATGAAGCTCCGAAAACTGTACAAGATGTTTTGCGTGGTACTGCTGGCTTGCGGATTGGATTTGATGGGTCTGCTAAAGGTGGTGGCTCCATGCAAGTTCGTGGTCAACGTTCTGTTTATTCAGATGGAGGACATAACGATCCACTTATTATATTGGACGGTATGATTTTTTATGGAGAATTGTCTGAAATCAATCCGAATGATATCAGTCAGATTGATGTGCTAAAAGATGCTTCTTCTGCTGCGGTTTATGGTGCTAAAGCTGCTAATGGAGTAATTATTGTAACGACAAAAAAAGGACGTTCGGAAAAACCTGTTATCAATTTTAGTGCAAATATAGGCTTCGTTACTATTGGTGATAGCCGGAAAGTATATGACTCTCATGGATATCTAAAATATCGTGAAGATTTTTATACGACAGACACTTATGGTATAAATGCTCAAACAGGAAATTATGAAGCTTATCAGACAGGAAATACTCCTGTTGGTTATTATAGTCGTCCTACAGAAACTAATTTGAATAAGTATGGCATTACTTTGGAAGCTTGGAAAGCTCAAAGTAATCAAGATGGTTCGATGAGTACAGAGGAGATTTGGGGAAGAAGATTGGGATTACAAGCTAGTGATATAACATTAAATAATTTTTTATTAGGCAAAACGTTTGATTGGTATGATCATTCTTTCCATACAGGATTGAATCAAGATTATAACGTCAGCATTTCAGGTAATAATGAAAAAGTGAATTATTATCTTTCATTAGGTTATCTTTCTAACGAAGGGGTAGCAAGAGGTAATGAGTATAGTGCAATACGCTCAAATATGAAACTTAATGCCCAAATAACTTCTTGGCTTAATGTAGGGGCAAACATTAATTTTCAGAATCGTACAGATGGGGATATTGCAACTAATTGGGAAAGCCAAATATTGGATAATAGTCCATTTACTTCTCCTTATAATGAAAATGGGGAACTAGTGCCTCATCCTATGGGTGAAAATGCTTATTGGAAAGGATATAACTTTGATTACGATCGCCAATATCTTGACTTGGATAAAGGTTTTACAGTTTTAAATTCTATTTTAACAGCCAAAGTAACTTTACCCTTAGGAATTACTTATTCGTTTAACGTATCACCGCGTTTACAGTATTTTCATGATCGCTACTACCGATCATCAGAACATCCTGATTGGCAAGCGGAAACAGATGATCGTGTAAACCGTGAGCAAAGTAAACGTTTTGATTGGTCCTTAAATAATACTATTACTTGGGAGCACATTTTTGCAGAAAAGCATCATACTATTTTGACTTTGGTACAGGAAGCTGAAGAACGTCAATCTTGGGCAGATCGTATTGAGGCGCGTAATATTCTACCTTCTGAAGCTTTAGGATTTCATGGCACTGCTAATGGTGATAAAAATCTGAGCTCATTTAGATCTACTGATACGCGTGAAACAGCATGTGGTTATTTGGCTCGTTTATTTTATTCATACAATGATACTTATATGGCTACATTTTCTTTTCGTCGTGATGGTTATTCTGCATTTGGAACAACTAATCCTTATGCTAATTTCTTTTCAGGAGCATTGGCATGGACTTTTACTAATGAGAATTTTTGGAATTGGAAGCCGTTAAGTTCTGGTAAGCTGCGTGTGTCATTCGGACAGAATGGTAACCGTAGTTTGGCTGATTCATACATTGCTTTAGCAAACTTGTCACTTGGAAAATATACACAAGGATATATAAATTCTGCTTCGGGGGCGTTGATGGATCTAAAGTATCTTTTTGTAAGTCGTTTGGCTAATCCGAATCTACAGTGGGAAAAGACTACTTCTTGGAATGTAGGTCTTGATGTGGGATTTTTTAACAATAGGATCAATGCAAGTATGGAATATTATGTAATGCCTACTACGGACATGATTATGAACCAATCATTGCCTGACTTTACAGGATTTAATTCTATTACAACTAATTTGGGTAGAATAGAGAATCGGGGATTTGAATTGTCTATTAATTCACGTAATATTGAAAAGGCAAATTTTCAATGGGAAACCGGATTTACTTTTTCAGTTAATAAAAATACTATTAAGAAATTATATGGAGAATATGAAACCATAGTTGATGCATTGGGCAATACAATAGTAAAAGAACGAGATGATGTGACTAATGGCTGGTTTATTGGGCACCCTGTTAGTGCTATTTGGGATTATAAAGTTACAGGTATTTGGCAAAAAGATGAGGTGAAAGAAGCTGCCAAATATAGTCAACGCCCAGGTGATCCTAAAGTACAGAACATTTATACAGACGATGATAAAGTAAATGCTGATGGAAGCGTAACCCCTGTTTATAATAATAAAGATAAACAGTTTATGGGGGAAACAACACCTCCTATACATTGGTCCTTGAGGAATAGTTTTACTATTTTTAAAGATTGGGTTTTTTCATTTAATATGTATTCTTATATGGGACACAAGAGCTTGGATACTAATTATTTGAATAATGATAATAATTATTCGCAGATAACTAACTGTAGAAATGTCTACACTAAAGAATATTGGACTGTAGATAACCCTTCCAATACTTATGCGCGTCTTAGTGCACAAGGTCCAACTGGCATATCTGCACCGGCCCGTGTGATAGATCGCTCATTTATCCGATTAGAGAATATTTCGTTGGCTTACAATATTCCAATGAAATTTTTAGAGAAATATAAGATTCAGAATGCCAAGATATTTACTACTGTCCGTAATGTAGCAACTTGGAGTAAAGAATGGGAATATGGTGATCCTGAAACAGGTGGTTTGGCTCCTCGCACTTATTCTTTGGGAATTAACTTAACATTTTAATAATATGACATATGAAAAACTATAAAAATATATTTAGAATATTGATAGGAACTGTTTGTTTTCAATTATCTATGACAGGTTGTTCTGACGACTTCTTAACCCCCGATCCGCTATCACTTTATGAACCTTCAATAACTTTTAATACAGTAGAAGGGTTAAATGCAGCTTTAGCTTCAGCTGATAAAGCATTGCGGGCTTATTGGACAAATACCGAAGCGTGCGATCTGATGCTTCCTTTAATGAGTGAATACCTGTTCTCTGATTTAACCGTAGCAGCAAAAACAGACGATGCGCTTATTTTTTGTGACATCAATGAACGCTTTACTCCTAATAATGGTTGGTATAATTTTGACCAAAACCGTTTGGTTATCTTTTGGGGAGAAACCTATAATGGTATTAAATATGCTAATACGATTATCAGTTATATTGATAAAGTGGAAGGACTGGACGAATCAATAAAGAATGAATATTTAGGACGAGCCTATTTTCATCGTGCTTATCGCTATTTAAATTTGTGCTTCCAATTTGGCGATGTACCTTTTGTGTCAAAAATTATAGATCGACCAAAACAGGATTATAAAAGTACAAAACGAGAGGCTATCATAAAAAAACTAGTGCAAGATATGGAATTTGCAGTGCAGCATGTGCCTGATCAAAAGGATATGACTTACATTGGTATGATTAATAAAGGAGCTTGTCGCCAGCTACTTATTAAATGTTATTTAGCTAATGGGGAGTTTCAGAAAGCCAAAGAACAAGCTGATATATTAATTAGTCAGTCTGGGTATAAGCTGATGACGGAAACCTTTGGTACTTTCTCTAATCCACACCCTACTACATGGAATATTACTAATAATGTGATTTGGAATTTGCATCAAGGAAATAACAAAGTTATTGCAGCTAATAAAGAAGCAATTCTTGTTATGCCTAATCGTTATGGTTCAGATTCCGGTATCCGGACACGTACAATGCGTAATTTGGTACCTTGGTGGAATGCAACGTCTATTTCTACGCCTGACAACAAGTTGGCAGTAGACCGTTTTGCTCTTACTCATGCTTCCTATGATGCATCAATGGATTATAATAGAACGTTTGGACGTGGAGTAGGAGTTGTACGCCCCACTTATTTTGCAGAAAACTCATTATGGTATCTTAATGGTAACCATGATGATGGGGACTTGAGGCACAATTCAAAAGTTGGTAATTGGGTACATATGGAAGACTTGAAATACAACAATCCCAATTCTGTATATTATGGCAAACATTTGAGCTACAGTTGTATTAATGATAATGGAGAAGAACAGATCCTTTGCAATGATACTGTTCGGACTTGGTTTGATTGGCCTCATTATAAGACATGGTCTGAGTCTCCAGAAGATGAGGCTCCTCATCTTAATAATTATCAAGGTAGTGGATATAGTGATTTCTATTTGTATCGATTAGCTGAAACTTATTTACTTCGTGCTGAGGCCAATTATTATTTAGGTAATATAGAAGAAGCTACAGCAGATGTTAATATTATACGTCAACGTGCAAAATGTGACATCTTCTATTCAAAAGTAAATATTGATGATATTGTAGACGAACGTGCTCGTGAACTTTATATGGAAGAATGGAGATTTACTGAGTTGAGTCGTATTTCTTATTGTTTGGCTTTAAGTGGTAAACCTGATAATGAAGGGAAGGTATATGATGTGGATAAACTTTATGAAGATAGTTTTTGGTGGCATCGTATTAATAAATATAATAATTATTATAACAAGCCTGATGCACCAATAGTAAAAGGACGTAAATATACTATAGGACGTCATAATATAAATTGGCCTATTCCACAAAGTGCAATTGATGCTAACCTGTTAGGGAAACTCGGTCAGAATCCTGGATATGACGGTTATGATCCTACTGTAGAAAAGTGGAACACATGGGAGGAGGCCGTAGCCGACGAACAATAAATCAGAATAGATTTGAAGAAAGTAAATTGATACAATTGGGGCTGTTGCGTCAATTTACTTCTTCAGAACAATTACAAATTAAATATTGACTTTATGAAATGTATATTGGGGATGGTTGCATTATTATTGCTTGCAGCATCTTGTAGTAATAAAAAGGAAAATACTGAGACTTCTGAGGAATTACTGGAAATAATTCATCGTGTGAACCAGCGCTATCAGTCTATGCATAAGCCACAAGTCCGGTCATTTTGGGACAATGCTGTATATCATACTGGAAATATGGAAGTTTGTGCACTGACTGGAAATAAGGATTATCTGCAATATTCTATTGATTGGGCTGACTATAATCAATGGAAAGGAGCTACCAGCAACAACAAAGCTGAGTGGCGAAGCACTTATGGAGAATCACCGGAATATGTTCTTTTTGGTGATTGGCAAGTTTGTTTCCAAACTTATGCCGATCTATATAAACTTGACCCTGATACAATAAAAATAGCGCGTGCCCGCGAAGTAATGGAATATCAGATGTCTACTTCAAAACTTGATTACTGGCATTGGGTTGATGCATTATATATGGTAATGCCTGTCATGGTGAAGATGTATGATATAACAAAGAATCCATTATATTTGGAGAAATTACATCAATACCTTACAGTAACAGACAGCATTATGTATGATAGGGAAGTTGGTCTTTATTATCGTGATGCTAAATATCCGTATCCGTTTCATAAAACAATAAACGGAAAAAAAGATTTCTGGTCACGGGGAGATGGATGGGCATTTGCCGCATTTGCTAAAGTACTGAAACAATTGCCGGCAGAGGATAAGTATCGTGAAGAATATATAACTCGTTTTCAGACAATGGCAAAATCTATTGCTGCCTGTCAACAGCCTGAAGGCTATTGGACACGTAGTTTAATAGATCCGGAACAAGCTCCGGGTCCTGAAACAAGTGGTACTGCTCTTTTTACTTACGGCTTTCTGTGGGGAATTAATAATGGATTGCTAAATGCGGATATTTATTCGCCTATTGTAGAAAAGGCTTGGAACTATCTTAAAACAACAGCATTGCAAGCTGATGGAAAAATCGGATATATTCAACCTGTCGGAGAAAAAGCAATACCAGGGCAGGTGGTGGATGCTAATTCATGTTTCAATTTTGGAATAGGAGCTTTTTTATTAGCTGCTTGTGAACGAGTACGTTTCTTACAATAAAAAGGTAAAGAAGATGAATAAGTTTATTTTAATTGGATGTACGATATTATTTTTGTTTTTCTCTGCCGATTTGTGCGCTAAGCACAAGACAAAGAAAATGGCTGATCGTGAAATATGGTGTGATGTCATGTATCGGATGGCTGCACCGGTATTAAGTAATATCAGTGAAGGAAAATTGCAAAAAAACATGCAACTTGAATTAAGTCCTACGTGGGATGGACGTGACCGGCGAGTTTCTTATATGGAATGTTTCGGACGTTTAATGGCTGGTCTTGCACCATGGCTTTCGCTACCAGATGATGATACAGCGGAAGGTATTCAGCGAAAACAGTTAAGAACTTGGGCATTGCAAGGATATAAAAATGCTGTGGATCCCTTATCTCCTGATTATTTACTTTGGAGTGAAAATTTCCAAACATTGGTAGATGCGGCTTATATAGCTGAGAGTTTTATTAGGGGATATAATTCACTTTGGATGCCACTTGATGAGGTAACAAAAGAACGATATATAAATCAATTTGTTGCATTAAGGCGGATTAATCCATTATATACTAATTGGTTGCTGTTTTCATCTACTATAGAAACATTTCTTCATAAAGTAGGAGCGAAAGCAGATTATTACCGCATAGATTCTGCCTTGCGAAAAATTTCAGAATGGTATATTGGTGATGGATGGTATTCGGATGGTCCTTCATTTGCCTTTGATTATTATAACAGTTTTGTTATTCATCCTATGTTTTTTGAATGCGTGGAAGTTCTTACTGATGGTGGAAAGAAAAAACGGGAATGGGCGGGAACAACTTTTGCTCATGTTACTAAACGTATCCAACGTTATAGTATTATTTTGGAACATCTCATATCTCCTGAAGGAGCATTTCCTGTATTTGGTCGTTCCATAACTTATCGCACAGGGGTACTTCAACCTTTAGCATTGATAGTTTGGAAAGGATTGTTACCAGAAGAACTTAGTAATGGTCAAGTAAGAACAGCAATGACTGCCGTTATAAAACGTATGTTCGCTGATGGACAAAACTTTAATGAAAAAGGATTTCTCACATTGGGATTTAACGGTAAGCAGCCGCATACGGCTAATGTATATACTAATAATGGAAGCCTTTATTTAGCATCTTTAGCATTTTTGCCATTGGGCTTGTCAGCCGATCATCCTTTTTGGACTTCCCCTAGTGAATCTTGGACTTCCAAAAAGGCTTGGGAAGGAGAAGAATTTCCTAAAGATCATACATATTATGAAAAACACTCAATGAATTACCAGTAAAAAAATAATGTATGCAGTATAAAGTATTATTCAAGAGATGCTTGTTGGCTATAGTGGTAATGTTTGTCGTTACCTCTTTACAAGCGCAGCGGGAAATGAAGACTATCAATGATAATTGGGAATTTCGGAAATCTATAGATGAATCATGGGAATCTGTCAATCTCCCCCATACTTTTAATATAGATGCTTATCAACAACGAAATTATTATCAAGGTAAGGGATTCTACAGGCGTACTCTCGTTTTACCGGAAATTGTTGCGGAACGTCGTTATTATATGAAAATAGATGCTGCTAGTAAGGCTGCTAATATTAGAGTGAATGGAAAGGAAGTAGGCAGTCATGTAGGTGGTTATACAGCTTGTATTGTAGATATAACAGAGTATATCAGAAAAGAGAATTTGATAGAGATTACGGTTGACAATGGGAGAAAAGATATTACTCCTATATCGGCAGATTTCACTTTTTGGGGGGGGATCTACAGAGATGTATGGCTCATATCTACTCCAAAACAACACTTCAATATGAGCAATATGGGATCTGATGGAATTTTTATTAGTACTCCAGTAGTGAATGAAAAAAGAGGAGTATTGAAAGTAAAATGTGAAGTGACTAATGATTCTCATGAAAGTTCTATATTGGAAGTCAGAAGTGCAATTTATAGTCCGCAAGGAAAACTTTTGCAGACTATTAAACAAAAACAAAAACTTAAGAGTGGCGAAACCTATATTTTTGAAAACACATCTGGTGCTATTGAGAGTCCTGATTTGTGGAGTCCAGAAACTCCTTCACTTTATTTGGTAAAAACTACCTTGGTAGATCCGAAGTCAGGAAAGCTATTGGATGAAAAAAATCATAAGGTGGGATTTCGCTGGTTTACCTTTGATGGAAGTAAAGGTTTTTTCCTTAATGGAAAATCTTATAAATTACGTGGACTCAATCGTCATCAAGATCAAGCTCCGGCAGGGGTAGCTTTAGATGACGAAGCCCATCGACGAGACATATTTTTAATGAAAGAGTTGGGATGTAACTTTATTCGTATTTCACATTTTCCACAAGATGATGCAATATTGGAAATGTGTGACGAATTGGGACTATTGGCATGGGAGGAAATTCCTATCATTAATATTGTACCGAATACACCTGGATATGATGATAATTGTGAATATAATCTGCGTGAGATGATTCGCCAGCATTATAATCATTCATCTGTTATAACATGGGGATATATGAACGAAATTCTTCTTACTGCTCCTTCCATTGGTAAACCTGAGTGGCTAGCATGTAAAGAGCGCACGGTAAATCTAGCACAACGACTGGAAGCCGTTCTGAAAGAAGAAGATCCAGGAAGAGCCAGTGTTATGGCATTTAATATGACCAATCTATACAATGAAATAGGTTTGAATCTAGTAGACGTAGTAGGTTGGAATTTATATCATGGTTGGTATGTTGATAAATTAAAAGATTTTAATGCATGGTGTGAAGATCAACATCGTCGTTACCCTGACCAACCTATGATTATCAGTGAATGGGGAGCAGGCAGTGACAAGCGGCTGCATTCCACTCAAGGACGTGCCTTTGATTTTAGTATCGAATATCAACAAACGTATATAGAACATTATCTTCCTTTTATAGAGAATACAGAATGGATTAGTGGATGCGCTTATTGGAATTTCATTGATTTTAATGTGGCTGCTCGCCAGGAGTCAATGCCTAGAGTAAACAATAAGGGATTGGCTTATAATAACCGTATATGGAAGGATGTGGCTTACTATTTTAAGGCTATGTGGCGGAAAGATATTCCAGTAATAAGAATTGCCAGCCGTGATTGGGAAATGCGTACTGGGGAAATAAATAAGCCACAGTCCATTAAAATTTATTCAAATATGCCGGAAGTGGAATTGTTTATTAACGGACAATCAATAGGATGTCAAAAGATAGCTAATTGTCACACTGTCTTTAATGTAATTTTACCGGAAGGTATATCAGTTCTTATGGCGCAAGGAATCAAAAATGGGAAAACAGTTCAAGATGCTATGACAATTCAGTTCAAGTCACTTCCTAATATAGCTGAAGGAGATGAATTGGCAATTAATGTAGGAAGTAATTGTTACTTTACGTCAGATATCAGTAATCTTACTTGGTTACCTGATCAACCTTATACTGCGGGAGGTTGGGGATATATAGGTGGAAAAGCGCATAGCACTACCTCTGAAATTTATAATACTTTAGATGGGCCAATATACCAGACGTGGCGTGAAGGAAACTGGAGTTATAAAATCGATGCTCCTATAGGAGAGTATGAAATAGAACTGCTTATAGCAGATGTTACTAAACCTGCTGCTCAGTTGGCCAATCTTTTAAATAAGAATAAAGAAGAAAAGCATTCGGGAGAAACACGTTTTCATATTTCCATTTGTGGAAAACAAGTAGAAACTAATTTTTCTCCAATTGATGGAGGAAAGCATCGTACTGCCTTTAAGCGTCGCTATATTATTCGAAACGAACATGATCATATTGTTATTAGTGCAGGGGCAGTGAAAGGAGAACCGTTTTTAGCTGGTATTAAGGTACGGAAACTTTGATATGTGACAAAAGAGTCTTAAAAAGAAAGAATTTGTCTCAAAACACTTTTGATACGGATTCTTTCTTTTTAAATAGTGCAATTTATTGTCCGTACTGTACTATTGATCATAATAAAGTATTGTTATTGTTTATTCTAGTTTAGTATTTCAGAGAAAAAATGTTGAACTCATAAATTGCCGTAATGGAAAATACTTTGGATGAATAATAAAAAGGAATTGTACTATAATACAAAGAAATGAACAGGAATCCATAGTTACTATAATTTTATGTTCCGATATTTGCATGGAATTTATAGTAGATGAAAAACATGAATAAAAAAATTAAGTTATTAGGCATTCTGATGACTGTATCATTTCTATGTTGTTATGCCCAGACAAAAGAGTTCGATCCTTCTCTGGCTCCTAATGTAACCATCGTGAGCCGGCAATCTCAGGAGGAATGGAACAGTCGCTATATGTGGTATCCGGGACAACTGGCTGCTTTCTACCAGCAACAATGTGCCCGTATCTCAAAAGAGCGTTGTGTCAATGTATCCGGGTAAATTTTTTGCAAAGAATAATCATGTCTGGTTCAGAAAAGAGGTAAGATTGAAAAAGGAAAGTAGTCTTTGCTGGGAGGGTCCGTCGGATATTGTTCTTTATATAAATGGTGTAAAACAGTCTGTTTCCGGTAAACAGGTTATTTTACCCGTGGGCAGATCCTCTTTATTGTTTGAGGTGACAACGGATGACTCATTACCTTGTATCATTCTGAAAGGGGCGGGACTGGAAAATCCGGATGAATGGCAAGTCAGCATGGATAAAGAGCATTGGACAATACCCGAGAGTGCCGTCATGTATAATAAACCGGGCGTGCTGCCGGATGCTCCGCAAGATATGACAGCCCGGATTAAACCTTCACAAATACTCCCCATGCGCAATGCTGAGATGCAAGGTAAAGACGGAATTAGTATCGGAAAGAATGGTTATGTCCTCATCGACTTTTTCCATCTTGAGATTGGAACACTGACCTTTCAAGCGAAAGGAAAGGGAACTATAACCGTACGCGTTGGCGAAACTCCCGAAGAAGCACTGGAACGGGATGATAAGAAACTGGAACAATATCCATTGGCTCCTGTTACCTTGTCAGAAGAAGGAGGCACCATCACTTTGCCGGAACGCGCTCTCCGATATGTTTCACTGGAATGCGACAAGGGGGCTGAGATTACCTCCCTTCGTTTTGATGCGTCATTGTGGCCGGTAGAGCACCAGATGCAGTTTGAAACGGATGATGATTATGTGAACAACCTGTTCAAAATGAGCAGTGCGACATTGCATACTAGTATGCACCGCTTTTATCTGGACGGGGTGAAGCGTGATTTTCTTCCCTGGTCCATGGATGCGCTGGTCAGCACCCTGGCGGGGGATTATCTTTTCGGTGACCAGCAGGTGTCAAAAAACGGAATTTCCATAGCACTGATGCCGCTTGATCCGCAGAAATCAGATATAGGGATTCCTGATTATCCGTTGCATGCCCTGTTCGGCCTGAAACAGAACTATCTGCGTTTCGGTGACTTGACCACTTCCCTTCAATACAAAGACCGCATCATCCAGTTGCTTGATTTTTATGCCTCCATCGTGGATGAGAATGGTTTTGTACACGGCAATTATGGAGACAGACAGTTCGGTTATACCCCCGGATGGTCCACTTATAACGGTCCTGCCCGGAAAGGGGTGGCGGCCTATGCCCAGATCATGCTCTATTATAATTATGTGACCGGAGCTTATTTCGCGGATCTGTGGAAGGAGAGTGCATTGGCGGACAGATACCGCAAGTTGGCCCGGAATCTGAAAAAGAAGATTTTTGAACATTTTTGGGATAATGACCGGAAAGTCTTCATCAACGGTACAATGAATGACAATGTGACTGTGGACAAGCGTATTTCGCATCATGCCCAATATTGGGGAATACTGGCCGATATCTTTCCCAAAGAACATTATGACAACCTGTTTGAAAATGTTCTGCCGAATTTGCCGAACTATTATGAGGTGGTCAGTTATGAGAAGGGTTATGAGTTTCTGGCTTATGCCAAAGCCGGGCGGATAAAAGAGTTATGGGATCATATCTATGGTGTGTTCGGCGACTGGATGGATCAGGGACATACCCGTTTCCCGGAGAACTTTATGATGAATGCCTCCAGGGCCCGTCAACTGGTATTTTATAATCGTCCGTACGGCCTGAGTCTTTGTCATGGGGCGAATGGAGTCCCGGTAGTGGTAGGCGCATTGAACGGTCTTATCGGTTTCAGCCAGTCTTCGATGAAGACGAATGAATATACCATTAAACCGGAGTTACTCCATTTGAAGTGGATTCATTCCAGAATTCCGGTAAAGGAAGGATATATTGTCTTGAAACTGAATGCCGAGGGGGAGAGCACTATTGACATTCCGGCAGGATGTACAGTCAGAATTATAAAAAAGATCGGAAAGAAGCCACTGGTACTGAGAGAACAGGGCGGGTACAGCTTTCGGTTGAAGGACTGAGCGTTGAATAGAAAAAAGTGTCTGTTCAATAGCCATATTCTTTATTAAGTCATTCTTAATGTACTTGATTAAACCGACAAGTTGCAAGTTCTTGAATTTCTTCCTAGCTTTGTATTCGTTTGTTTTCAACAGGAGTACTTGCGTGAAGAATATGAAAAACATAGGAAGGATAGTATTACCAATCATTATTTTGTTATTGACTGTGCGGATAAATGCCGTTCCGGTCAAAGCATTTGATATGATAGTAAGAAACCTTCCTAATTCGGAACAGTTGCCGACCAAAGAATTGCTTTGTATCTTCCAGGATTCGGAAGGATATATGTGGTATGGCACTGAGGGGGGAGGTTTGTGTCGTGATGATGGATATATGGTGAAAGTGTTCCGTTCTGATTTCAAAAATCCGGGAATCTTGGAAAACAACAGTGTGACGTGTATTACTGAAGACGGTGAAGGGAAAATATGGTTTGGAACGAAGCGTGGCGCCTATATTTTGTCAAAAACAGATTATGAGATAAGGGCGCTTGCTGATGAAACGATAAAGAGCTGGACTATAACTACAATGACAGCGACGTCTGATGGTACGATCTGGATTTCGACTAACAGGCATTTGTTTCGATACAATGAGTCAGGGGAAAGAACCGGAAAATACATTCTTAAATGGAAAGGACGGGAGAATACCGTCAATTCTATTTATGAGGATAAGAAACAGACTGTTTGGGTAACTCAAGCAAAAGGCGGGCTTTTTTGCTATGATAAGGTAAAGGACTCTTTTATTTCATATCCTTGGCCCTATGATGAGTATCCCACAAGCATGACGGAAGATCATAACACTCCGTATTATTGGGTTACTACTTGGGGAAAAGGAATTGTACGTTTTGACCCCAAGGCACAGGATACGGACAAAATGTTTGGATTGCAAACAGTGGATAATGCGTCTTCTAACTCCGATGCCCGAAAGCTTCATCATATCATACAAGATTCTGTTAAGGGATATTTGTGGGTGACTGCGGCAGATAACTTATATGCCTATAAAATAACGGCCGATGCATCCTTGGATAAGGTGGATCTCTCCCGTTTATTATCAGCTGACAGGAAAATCCTCACAAAGATTCTTTCCGATCAATCCGGAAATTTATGGGTGACAGGTTATTATCCTTCTTCTTTCATTATTTCTTTTCTACCCAATGAAGTGCTTCCTTTGTCTATGGAAGGGGTAAAGCAAAATCTGGGGGTAATCGCATCTCCTATGCAGTTTTCTCAAGAGAAAAATTATTATTGGATCAGGCAAAAGAAATTGGGGCTGTATGCTTATGATCCCCAAAGAGATCGTATGTCTGTTGTTAAGAATGACAGGGAGCTTTCTTTTTTCTTTGAGAGGCCATCGGATAGAGAGGGAATCTATATGGTAAGGGATCATTCGGTAATTTTAATTCGGTATAAGGAGGACCGGCTTTTTGAATCCATCGTATGTACCATACCCATTAAACAAGGTGAGCGTATCCGTGCTTTGCATGATGACCGTCGTGGGAATCTTTGGATAGGGACTACTTACCATTTATTCCGGTATAGCTTGGAGGAAGGCCGATTGACTACAGTTTGTGATGATGTTGGTTTTATAAATGCTATCGTTTCGTCTAATGAAGGAGTTGTTTATTTTGCAACTGAAAGTAGAGGGTTGTGGAGAATTTCCGGAGAAAGCCGGTTGCAAATAAAGGATACAGGAGAAAATTATTCGGTATTGACTGTTGCACCGGACAACAATCTTTGGGTGGGTACTAAACAGGGCAATGTGTATAGTTATTCTCCGGATACGAATGATTTTATTTCCCGGACAAAAGATTGTGGATTGACAGGGGATGCTGTGTTGGATATAAAGTCGGATGACGATGGGAATCTTTGGATTCTTACATCACAGCGGGTGATGGTCTATCATCCCGGAACACATATCTTTACTATGATGTCTTGTACTGATTCTTGGATAAATCTGGAAGATTTCCAGTCATTGTATAAAGATCCTCGGGGAGAAATGAGTGTGGGTGGACGAGGTGGAATTGTGACTTTTCCTCACTATAATGAAAAAAAGAGGAGGATACCTGAACCAACGGTGCATTTGACATCCGTCGAAATGAATAACACCTCTGAAATCGGGGTGGATAATCAAAAGAAAATAAGCCTGTCTCCTCATGAGAGAAATGTGAAATTGTTTTTTTCTACTTTTGACCATTTGAATACGGATAAGGTAAGATATGCTTATCGTTATAAACAAAGAAACGATAATTGGGTGGCCTTGCCGGCAGGGGAAAATAGTATCGGATTGTCAGATTTGTCAAAGGGGGAATTTGAACTGGAAGTCCGTGTTACAGATGAGAATGGGCTGTGGAGTAAGAGTACATTAACGGTCATGATCCAGTGTTTGCCTGCTTGGTATGAAACAGGTTGGGCGTATTTGTTTTATGTGCTTGTTGTTTTATCGGTTGTTTGGGGATTGGGCCGGATGTATATGAAATTACGGAAGTCCATTGTTGCACAGACTGTTCTGCCACTGGAACAAAATCCGGAGCAAAGGCATGAGATAGATCCATTGTCGGAAGAAGGAAAAGTAGAAGCGAATTCTATTTCAGCATCTGATGAGCAATTAATAAGGAAGGCATTGGATATGGTTGAGAAGAACCTTAGTAATCCTGAATATTCCATAGAAGATTTAAGTAGGGATATGTGCATGAGCCGTGCTACTCTTTATCGTAAGATTACATCCATCACCGGAAGCTCGCCTTCTGATTTTGTGAAGAATGTACGTCTTCGTAAAGCTGCCGAATTATTGAAAGAGGGAGGGCTTACCATTGCTGAGATAGCTGATAAGGTTGGTTTTAATACACCTAGTTATTTCACAAAATCATTCAAGAAACTGTTTGGGGTGTTGCCTACACAATATAAATAAGTGATGTTTTAGTGATAAGAAGGAGATAGCTTTTGTGGCAGTTGATGGAGGAATAATTATAAATATGATTCATAAAGTTCAATTAAAGTGTATAAATTTCCATGTTAATGAACAAAAATACATTTTTGGGCTTTATAAATAACGATATATTTGTAAAATGCTGCTTGAATATTTCAGATTGAAAGAAATAAGGTACTCATTTTACATTTAAGACCATGAAAGAACTAAAGATGTACATCGATGGGCGATTCATCGAAAACCAATCCGATAAGTGGATTGATGTATTGAACCCTTCTACGGAAGAAGTGATATCTAAAATGCCTGATGGCACACCGGAAGATGCACGTGCTGCTATAAATGCTGCCGTGAAGGCACAGCTTTCTTGGGAGAGTCTTACCTCTATTGAACGTGCCGGCTATTTAACTCGGATTGCACAAGGTATCCGCAAGCGGGAACAGGAATTGACTGATATTATTATCCGGGAGGGTGGAAAAACAAGAGGATTAGCTAATGTAGAGGTGTTATTTACGGCTGATTACCTTGATTATATGGCCGGATGGGCCCGTCGCTATGAAGGGGAAATCATTCCTAGTGACCGTCCTCACGAAAATATATTTGTCTTTAAGAAACCTATTGGGGTGACAACAGGCATCCTGCCTTGGAATTTTCCTTTTTTCTTGATTGCCCGTAAGGCCGCTCCTGCTCTGTTGACGGGGAATACAATTGTGGTAAAGCCGAGTCAGCTGACACCGGAAAACGCGTATGTTTTCGCACAGATTGTAGATGAAGTTGGGTTGCCTAAAGGTGTATTCAATCTGGTGAACGGTCGTGGTTCGGTGATTGGACATGAATTGGCTGCTAACCCCAAAGTAGGTATGGTTAGTCTGACTGGAAGTGTGGAGGCTGGAATACAGACTATGGCAGCCGCTTCTACCAATGTGACGAAGGTTTCTTTGGAATTGGGAGGGAAGGCTCCCGGTATTGTAATGCCGGATGCAGATTTGGATTTAGCTGTAAAATCCATTATTGCTTCGCGTGTTATTAATACAGGACAGGTATGTAATTGCTGTGAGCGCGTGTATGTACATTCTAGTATAAAAGAGGCTTTTCTTGAGAAATTGTTGGCAGGATTCAAGCAGGTGAAAGTGGGTGATCCGAATCAGTATACAGACCTCGATATGGGTCCGTTGATTGATGCCAATGCACTGAAATCAGTAGAAGAGAAAGTGAAAAAAGCTATTGAGCAGGGAGCTGAGTTGCTATGCGGTGGTCATCGTATCGGTACTAAAGGATATTTCTTTGAACCGACGATTTTGACTAATTGTACCCAAAAGATGGATATTATTCAGGAAGAAACTTTTGGACCGGTACTTCCGGTTGTTGAGTTTACAGAGGTGGAAGACGCCATTGCCTGGGCTAATGATTGTGAATATGGGCTGACTTCTTCTATTTATACCCAGAACCTGGATATGACATTCAAATTGATTCGTGCGTTGAAATTTGGTGAAACTTATGTGAATCGTGAGAATTTTGAGGCGATGCAGGGATTCCATGCCGGATGGCGTAAATCTGGTATCGGCGGCGCGGATGGTAAACATGGGCTGGAAGAGTATTTGCAGACGCAGCTGGTTTATTTGGAAACTAAAGGCTGATTCTCATCATTATTCTATGTAGGATTGTCTCGGGATATAATTCGTATTTTATGTCTCGAGATACATCTTGTTATATGATGGATATTTATTATTGATTTAGATTGATACTTTAAGAAGTATAGAGTACAAAATACTTGTTGTTTCGTCCTGTTGGAAAAGGTTTATTCATCATAAAACAGCATGCTATGAAATTGTTTTTTTCCTTCGTTTTTGCCTTATTGGCTTTTACAGCTTGTACAAAACCCGAAAAGGAAGTCTATATCTTCACTTCTCATCGTGAGCCGGCATTGGACGGGTTACATTATCTTTACAGCTATGACGGCTATCATTGGGATAGTATCGCAGGTTCATGGTTGAAACCGGAAATAGGAAATAAGACTCCTTATTATAATTATTTCACTAAACAGACCGAAGAACAGAAATATGCTCCCAATTCGATGATGCGTGATCCGTCCATGACCCAAGGCCCGGATGGAACTTTCCATTTAGTGTGGACAATCAGTTGGAATGGAGAACAGGGATTTGGTTATGCCAGTTCTAAAGACTTGATTCATTGGAGTGAACAACGCGAAATCAAAGTGATGAAAGACTCTTTGACTAACAATGTGTGGGCACCGGAAGTTTTCTATGATGATGAAAAGGAACAGTTCATCGTTGCCTGGTCTTCTGCCATTCCTGTAGAAAGATATACGGCAGCCGATAGTTTGGGAGCTAATAAAAGTCACCGTGCCTATTATACCACGACCAAGGATTTCCAAACGTTTACTCCTGCAAAGGCGTTTTATGATCCGGGATTTAATTCTATTGACGGATTTATAGTAAAGCGTGATAAAAACGACTATGTATTAATTATAAAAGACAATCGCAAGCCTGGTTACAGTGATTTGTTCTGTGTATCCGGGCCATCGGCAGAAGGACCTTATGCTGATCCGTCAGTAAAATTTGCACCGACTTACTCTGAAGGTCCGTGTGCCGTGAAAGTAGGTGATGAATGGTTGATTTATTTTGATGTTTATCGGGAAGGACGGTTTGGAGCCGTGTCTACAAAAGACTTCAAGAACTTTACTCCCATTGACGATCAGATTTCTATTCCGCAAGGACATAAGCATGGTACTATCATAGAAGTTCCCGAATCAGTTTTGCTCAACCTGAAAGCGGAGGAAGCTAAAAGATTCCCTCAAAAAGACTAGTTATTACCCAGAATTGTCTGCTTGAATAAGTTACTTTGGGCTTTTGAAATTTATAAGATGAATGCACAAATGAAAAACAAGAATCTAGTATTATTATTCCTTCTTCTGATGGTGGAAGGAGGGCTGCTTTCGGCAGCAGCACAGAGCAAATCGTCGGTTTATAAGCCTTGGAGTCATGGACAACTGAAAGTAAGTAAAGAGAACCGTTATCTGATGAATGCGGACGGAACTCCTTTTTTCTGGTTGGGGGATACGGGATGGCTGTTGCCCGAGAAACTGAATAGAGATGAGGCTGCTTATTATCTGGAACATTGTCGTCAGGCAGGTTTCAATGTGGTGCAGGTACAGACTATAAATGGAGTTCCTGCCATGAATTTCTATGGCCAGTATTCCATGATAGATGGTTTCAATTTTAAGAATATAGACAGAAAAGGAGTTTACGGGTATTGGGACCACATGGATTATATTATTCAGAAAGCTGAGCAGAACGGCATTTACATAGCGATGGTATGTATCTGGGGAGGGCTTGTGCGCTCCGGAAAGATGAATGTTGAAGAGGCCAAAGCGTATGGTAGATTTTTAGGTGAACGATATAAAGATGCTCCTAATATTATTTGGGTAATCGGTGGAGATACTTATGCTGACCGGAATACTGAGATTTGGGAGGCGTTGGCGAATAGTATTCTTGCTGTGGACGAGAATCATATCATGACCTTTCATCCGTTTGGTCGTACATCCAGTGCTACCCATCTGAATAATAAGGAGTGGATGGATATGAATATGTTCCAAAGTGGACACAGGCGTTATGGCCAGAAAAAAGGAGATGGTGATACTTCTGTTACGGGATTGGAGGAAGACAATTGGCGTTATGTAGAAGAGGCTTTGTCCATGACTCCACTGAAGCCTGTTCTGGATGCAGAACCCAGTTATGAAGGTATTCCTCAGGGATTGCATGATCCTGCCCAGCCACGCTGGCGTGACTGTGATGTGAGACGCTATGGATATTGGTCTGTTTTTGCGGGCTCTTGCGGACATACATACGGACATAATAATATCATGCAGTTCTTGAAACCGGGTACACCCGGTGGGTATGGAGCTGATGGAATAGAGAAACCTTGGTATAAAGCAATGCAGGATCCCGGCTTCAATCAGATGAAATATCTGAAGAATCTGATGTTAACTTTCCCTTATTTTGAACGTGTACCGGATCAAAGTGTAATTGCCGGTACGAATGGGAATCGTTATGACAGAGCCATTGCGACTCGAGGAAAGGATTATTTGTTAGTATACAATTACTCCGGAAATCCGATGTCTGTTGACTTGACTAAAATCAGTGGCGCAAAAAAGAAAGTATGGTGGTATAGTCCTAAAGATGGAAAACTTTCTTTTATAGGAGAATTTGATAGTAAAATTACTCCTTTTACCTATGACGGCAGTTATAATCGGGATAATGACCAGGTATTAATTGCTATAGATTCAAGCAAGAATTATATTTCTACCGAATGGCTGGAACTTCCTATGGTAAATCAATAGCATTTTTAAGGAATACAGCCAAAAAGTCTTATTAAGTCTTAATGAAACGGGAAAAGTCAATGCGGAAATTGTAATTTTGAAAAAACACATTTACAAATGAAACGCATTGGCTTGTTCTTATTCTTTTGTATTCTTTCCTTGCATGGCATAGCTCAGGTTGAAAATGACAAGGATACGCTCATCATCCGGCAAGATAAAATCAATGAGTTTATCAATGAGATGAATGAGGCTGATAAAAGTATGGATTTTATAAACGAACCTCCTACGTTGACACCTCCCGTTTTATCTGATACGTTGCGGATGCCAAAATTTGATTTTACTCCCCGTGAAGAAATGCCTAAGATATCCCCTTATACTTTTTCCGGAAATCCTTTCGGACATGATTATATAGATGGACGTGCTTATCAGATTAATAGTACAGGGATTCTGAGTGGTTATCATTCCTTTCAAGGGTTGCCTTCTATAGGTGAGGCACGTAATGCCGGAGTGATGTACACACAGCGTCTCAATGATTTTATAACCGTGACGGGAGGAGTATATGCTGCTAAATACAATGTATATGGAGTCCGCTTTAATGATTTAGGTGCTAAGGGAAGGTTGTCTTTTCGCATTAATGACAGAATGAAGATCAATATGTTCGGCACATACTCGGTGTATAACGGATATGGTATGACTCCCGCTTCACAGCTTTTTATGAACCAGAATTCATACGGAGGCACTTTGGAATTTAAAATATCGGATAGTTTCGGAATTGAAGCGGGAGCAGAGAGGGAATTTAATCCGATGACCCGTAAATGGGAAACCCATCCTATTATTATGCCAGTATTCTATAAATAATAATTTGTGTATCTTTACGGCATGAATGAAGAGATAGAAGAATATTACGAAGAGTTATACAGGCTTTATGTAGATGAAAACCAGCCATTGGAACGCCGTTACAGGCAATTGCGTGAATCATTGGAGCGTGTGGTGCGTGAAAAGATACAAGGGAATAGTTTGCAGACCACTGATTTGGCCGCCCGTATTAATTATGTAGCCACTCAATATGGGCTGGATCTGAAAGAACAGAATCAGTTACATACCTTTCGTCTGACTTCCAATGATATTTTGAACCATCGTAAGTCTCCTGTAAAAGAAGAGTTCCTGCGTGATTTGCGTGCAGTGGCATACGCATATAGGAAGATGTTTGCACAGGATATTCCATTGAAGTTGTTCTCAGTTCTTCCCAAGCAGGAAATAGCATCTTCAGGGAAAAAAGAAAAGATGGAATACATCCGCCGCATCCGTGTATGCTTTGATTATGCCGATGATACCTATTTGTATGTACATCCTGTAGATGTAATAGCTGATGAACCTATACGAGTTGTTTATAATAAACCCGGTATCAATCATGAATTTGAAGAAACCATAAAGGAACTTTGGCGATATGCCCAGCTTAATCTGCTGGATGTTTCTGTAGATAGGGATGGAATTTATACCCCTTCTTTTATCGTATTGGAACCGGATTATTTGATAGATATCAGTTCATTGGCGGAATGTTACAAGGATTATGGCAGCCATCCGGCAAACTATTTTTTGAGCCGGCTGGTGCCGATTGATAATGCCCGCCCTTTGCTATTGGGAAATATAGCCAATCTGTTCCTGGATGAATGGATACATGCAGGTGAGGAGGAGCCGGACTATATAGACTGTATGAAGAAGGCATTCCGGCAGTATCCCATTGAACTGGCTGCTTGTGCCGAACTTCGTGACCCGTCCAAAGAGAAAGAGTTTGCCAAGGATTGCCGGATGCATTTTGAGCATATACGGGACGTTGTACAACACACTTTTTTGGAGCCGGGGTATAATCTGGATAAAAAGGAGGCTGTGCTGGAACCGTCCTATATTTGCGAGGCGTTGGGCATTCAGGGACGTCTGGACTATATGCAGCGGGATATGAGCAGCTTTATAGAAATGAAATCGGGCAAAGCGGATGAATTCTCCATGCAGGGAAAAGTGGAACCCAAGGAAAATAATAAGGTTCAGATGCTGCTATATATGGCAGTGTTGGAATATAGCATGGGACAGGACCGGCGGCGTATGCATCCCTATTTGCTTTATACCCGTTATCCTTTATTGTATCCGGCCAGAGCATCGTGGGCTCAGGTAAGGCGGGTTATCAATTTGCGTAATCGTATTGTTGCTGCCGAGTATGGGGTACAATTCCATAATCATCCTGATTTTACACGCAACTTGTTGGCACAAATCAATCCGGAGGTGGTGAATGAAAGAAAACTGAGCGGCAGATTCTGGGAACAGTATTTGAAGCCCTCTATCTCGCGTTTCCGGGAGAAGCTGTCGGCGTTGGAACCTTTGGAGCAGGCCTATTTTTATACGCTTTATAATTTCATTACAAAAGAACTTTATACCTCCAAATCGGGAGATGTGGATTATGAAGGACGTGCAGGGGCTTCAGCTCTTTGGCTGAGTACACTGGATGAGAAACGTGAGGCGGGAGAGATATTATATGATTTGCAGATAATGGAAAATAGGGCATCACAGGCTCATAAGGCTTATATACTTTTGTCTATTCCGCAATATGATGAAATGTTTCTTCCCAATTTCCGTACAGGAGATGTGGTTGTGTTGTATGAGCGTAATAATGACTTGGATAATGCGACCAATAAAATGGTTTTTAAGGGTAATATTGAGCAGATTACAGATACAGAATTGCGTATTCGTTTACGTGCTACCCAACGTAATGCTTCCGTTTTTTCTCCGGACAGTCGTTATGCTGTAGAACATGATACGATGGATACTACATTTCGCAGTATGTATTTGGGACTCTCCGCTTTTCTGGATGCGAATACGGAAAGACGGGAATTATTGCTGGGACAACGGCCTCCCCGCTTTGATTCGTCTTTTGATGAAGCTATAGCGCTGACCGGTGATGATTTTGAGAGGGTGGCGTTGAAAGCTGAGTCGGCCCGTGATTATTTTCTTCTGGTGGGACCTCCCGGAACAGGAAAGACTTCGAGGGCGTTGCGTAGAATGGTGGAACATTTCTATGCAGCATCATCTATGCAGATATTGTTACTGGCTTATACCAACCGGGCTGTTGATGAAATTTGTCAGTCACTGTCCTCTATCACCCCCTGTATAGATTATATACGGGTGGGAAGTGAGCTTTCCTGTGATGTACGCTTTAGAGGACATCTGTTGGAGAATATATTGGCGGAATGCAACAGTAGGAGAGAGGTGAATATCCGTATGGCAGATTGCAGAGTATATGTTGGAACCGTGGCCTCTATTGCGGCTAAAGCTGAACTTTTTAAATTAAAACGTTTTGATGTAGCCATAGTGGATGAAGCCACCCAAATATTAGAACCCCAATTGTTGGGTATTCTGTGTGCCAAGTTTGCCGATGAAAGAAATGCAGTGGGTAAATTTATCCTGATAGGTGATCATAAACAGTTGCCTGCCGTTATTTTGCAGAATAGCGGACATTCTGAAGTGCATGATGAGGGACTTAGGGAAGCCGGACTTTTTAATTTAAAAGATTCTCTGTTTGAGCGGCTTTATCGTTTTCATTTAAAAGAAGAATCTCCTAAAGCGATAGATATGCTTTGCCGTCAGGGGCGTATGCATCCGGGAGTGGCTTTTTTTCCCAATAAAGCATTTTATGCCGGAAAATTGGAGACTTTGGGATTACCTCATCAGTTGGAGCACATAGAGGCTCCGGTACGTTTTATCCCTTCGAAGCAAGATTTGGAGAGCGTTTCCGGAAAAACAAATAGATATGAGGCACAGATTGTCGCCGGTTTAGCCAAAGAGGTGTATCTGGTTCATGAAGAGGAATTTGATCCGAATCGAACGTTAGGGGTCATTACTCCTTATCGAAGTCAGATTGCTTTGATACGTAAAGAGCTTCAGGCATTGGCTATTCCTGCTTTGAGTAGGATTTCCATTGACACTGTGGAACGGTATCAGGGCAGCGAACGTGATGTCATTATTTATTCTTTTTGTGTGAATCACCTCTGTCAATTAAGGTTTCTGCCCAACCTGACAGAAGAGGACGGTGTACAGATTGACCGTAAGTTGAATGTCGCTTTAACGCGTGCACGCAAGCAGCTTTTTATCACAGGAGTCCCTGAAATATTAAGTCATAATTCTATCTATCAATATCTTCTGAAAACTATTTATTAGGGAAAAAAATACCACAGGCTACTTAGGTGTGTAGTCTGTGGTGAATTCTTTAATTAGGCATCAACCGGTTTGTATTTGGGGACCAATGCTTTCATGATAATCCAACCAACCAAATAAGCTACGGCACATACACAGAATATGATGAAGTAGCCGGCAGGTTTTCCTTCGAATCCCATAAAAGTCATATTCGTTTCTGCTGCATAGTCAAACAGTCTGCCAGATCCCATATTAATACAGAATGAACCTATACCACCTGCCATACCACCAATACCTACGATAGTAGCGATGGTGCTTTTGGGGAACATATCACCTACTACAGAATAAATATTGGCAGACCATGATTGGTGTGCCGCACCTGCAATACCGATAATAATGATAGGATACCAATATGAATAATTGCCTAAAGGTTGGGCAAACAATGCCAGCAGTGGGAACAAGGCAAAGATAAGCATAGCCTGCATACGGGCTGCATATGGATTCTTACCTGTTTTATTAATGATAATAGTAGGTAACTTACCACCATAAATAGATAACATGGTAATAGCATATAATACGAAAATCAACATTTGTGCGGTACCCGTATCTGAAGCGAAACCGTATACATCCGAAATATATGCCGGAGTCCAGAACAGGAAGAACCACCATACGCCATCAGTCATGAACTTACCGACAAATACAGCCCATGTTTGGGGAAATTTGAAACATTGCAAGAATGAAATCTTCTTGTTGTCGAAGTCGTTGGCAGCAGCTTGTTGTTCTGCTGATTCTTCAGGATTGTTGTTGTCTTGTTCAATATATTCCAGTTCGGCAGTATTCACGCGAGGGTTGACATTGGGTTTCTTATAGAGGAACATCCAAAGTCCCATCCAAATGAATCCTAAACCACCGATAACGATGAAAGCCATTTCCCATCCGTTGCCCACACCAATACTTTGGAAATAACGTGCCAAAGGAGGGATAGTGATCGGAGCGGCTAAAGCACCTACTGTAGAACCTGCATTAAAGATGGAAGTGGAATATGCACGGTCCTTTTTCGGAAAATATTCGGCTGTTACCTTAATAGCTGCTGGGAAGTTTCCTGCCTCACCTACACCTAATACGATTCGGGCAGCGATAAAGTAATAAACGCTGGTAATGGCGATAGTTGAAGCGACGGCTCCTGTTGCAGAAAGCATCTCTTCTGCGTTATGAATACCTAATGTTTCTTCGGTTGCCCAACCGCACAATGCATGAAGACAAGCTCCTAAGGACCAGACAAAGATAGCCCAGAGATAACCTTTTTTAGTTCCCATCCAGTCAATGAAACGACCGGCGAACAGGTTGGCAATGGCATACACTATAGAGAAAATAGCTGTGATATCTCCGTAATTCGAATCCGTCCAGTGAAATTCCGGAGCAATGAAGTCTTTCCAGGTTAGTGAAAGCACCTGACGGTCGAGGTAATTGACTGTAGTGGCAAAGAATAGCAGACCACAGATTATCCATCTGAAGTTTGTCATCTTCTCACCTACTTTTTGAAATGTACTCATGATAATAGATTTAATTATGTTTTTCTTATTAGACGCAAAAATAACCATTCTGTACCTATTCTCTATGCAAAAATTGGTGGAAAGCCTGTATAAATCGGTACAATGGTAAGATTTCTAAAAAAATCATTCTGAATGTCGCAAAAAAAACTGAAAACGAGTTGATTTCTTGCAACATTCAGAATGACAAGAGTTAATGAGTAATGGTGTGTACCATTCTACTTATCTCATATCTGTGTATTTTATTTCATCCTTGTCACTGTATTTCAGGTTTTCACCTCCCATACCCCAAATAAAGGTATAGTTGCTGGTACCTGCAGCGGCATGGATAGACCATTCGGGAGAAGTGATGGCTTGTTCATTGTGTAACCATACCAGACGCTCTTCTTGCGGTTCGCCCATCAGGTGGCAAATGGCATTTCCTTCAGGCAGGTTGAAATAGAAGTAGGCTTCCATACGACGGGTATGTGTATGGGCCGGCATGGTGTTCCATACAGAACCCGGAGCCAGTTCAGTAAGTCCCATCTGTAATTGGTTTGTACCGCCGTTTTTCACTCTTTCCAATACATCTTTTACAATTAACTGATTTACAATACGGTCGTTGCTATCTTCCATTTTTCCATAATGATCTGAGATAGCTAAAGCATACTGTTTAGGATTTGCTTTTTGAAGCTTGGCGTCGGTAGTGATCAATTGAGTAACGTATGGCTTGTAAGCCGGTGCCGAATTGATATAGAATTTAGCCGGTTTGGCAGCGTCATTACTTTTAAAAGTAACTTCTTTATTCCCGCAACCTACATAGAGGGCTTCCTTGTATTTCATAGGATATTCTTTACCGTCTACAGTAACTACGCCGTCACCGCCTACATTGATGACTCCTAGTTCACGCCGTTCAAGGAAGTAAGTGATTTCCGGACCCAGTTCACGGAAAGTTTCCAGCTTCAAAATTTTGTTTACCGGCATAGCTCCTCCGTAAATAAGACGGTCGTAAAGGGTGTATGTAACATTGATTTCATCCGGCGCCATCACCTTTTCCATCATAAATGAACTACGCAGACGTTCTGTATCATAGTGTTTCACATCTTGCGGATGGCAAGCGGTCTGTACTTTGTAATTTACTTGAGCTGAAGCTGCCAAGGCAGAAACACTCAGCATCATTGCAATCGCTAATTTTTTCATAATCATTATCTTTAAATTTTAATTTTTCATTGTTTTCTGGTATTTAATGATGGAACGACGGTTCAGCACCATTAAGAATAGTGTTATCAGTACTAAAATTCCGGAACCAATCCATTTGAATGAATAAGTCAAATGGAAAATAGCCCATGAGAAAGGACTTGAAGCAAAATCCAACGCACCACCTTCAAAACCAGACGGGATGTTTACGGCAGCATCTTGTGTCTTGGCGTATACATCATGTGCTGCTTTGGTGAAATAAGGAGCCAGATCTGTTACAAAATACAGACCGATGGCCAGCACAACAAAACCAATGATGAAAGTCTTTACTACATTTCCTTTTGTGATAGGTAATATCAATGGGAATACATAGAACATGCCAGCTAATGAAGCCAATGGCAAGAATTCATTGCCCGGAAGCACCACTGCCAATAAGATAGTAACAGGGATTAATAGTAATGATACAACCAACGTGGCCGGATGTCCGATCACCAAGGCAGGACTCATACCGATATTTAAGCCTACAGCACTCTTAAACTTCTTGGCGATCAGTTCGCGGGTAGCGTCCGAAATAGGTTTCAACCCTTCGATGAACAGGCTGGTAATACGGGGAATCAACTCCATTACTGCTCCCATCTTGATACCTAAACCTAGAATATAAGGAATCTTGTCTACTATTTCTTGTCCGTTCTTGCAAGATAATGCACCGATGCCACATCCTACCAGGATACCCAAGAAGAGAGGTTCGCCTAATAAACCGAATTTCTTTTTCATACCTTCCGCATCAATGTTCAGCTTTTCAAATCCGGGAATTTTGTCCAATACCTTATTTATAATGAGAGCGAATGGTACGAAACCTGCACAGAAGGGCTGCGGAATAGAAATACCTTCCATTTTATCATAGAAACCTTGAAATTTGTCTGCTGTGTAATCTGCTAAGATTAATGTGATGATATAACAGATAACAGCTGCGAAGAATCCCCACAAAATACTATCTGTTGCAAAATAAACTACGGCTCCGATAAAAGCGAAATGCCAATAGTTCCATAAATCAATATTAACCGTACGGGTGGTTTTAGTCAATAACATTAAGATGTTAACGGCCAGACATACCGGAATGATGAATGCCCCTACGGAAGTGTTATAAGCTACGGCTGCAGCAGCAGGCCATCCCATATCGAATACTTTCAGTTGCAGGCCATATATTTCGACCACTTTGCTTAAGGCCGGACCCAGACTGCTGGTCAGAAGTGCGGTAACCACTGATAGACCAACGAAACCAACACCTACCAACAAACCGCTTTTTAATGCTTTGCTGAATTTGATTCCGATACAAACGCCTAAGATTGTAAAAATTATAGGCATCATCACCGCTGCTCCTAAACCGATGATATAACTAAAAACTTGTTCCATTCTCTTGTGAATTAATAGTAAATGACTGTGTTTTCTACAATAGTATAAATTAAAAACTGCCCCAAAAATAAAACCTTTTCTCAACTTATCAAACCTGAAAGACATAATAATTAGTAAAAAGACAATTTTTGAACGATTTTTATCGTTATCGTGCACAAAAATAACCGTTTTCGCACACGAATACCAAATAATACACTTAGTAGGTTGAAAAGTGCACACTGCTTTTCGAGGAAAATACTACTTTTGTTTCATAAAATAAATAGGTCTAATACTAAAAATAAATGTCTTCATGAAAAAGAATTCTATTTGTAAAATTATTGTGTCCGGTTTGCTTGCGGCTGTTCCTTTGATGGGCATGGCTCAGCAGGTTTGTGGTAATAAGCCTTGGTCTGTACGTATGGCGGAATCAGAAATGGTGCGTTGTCCCGAATCTTGGCAATTGGATTTTCAGACCCGTTTGAAGTGGGATTACTGTCATGGCCTGGAACTTCAAGCTATGCTGGATGTATATGATGCATACGGTGATAAAAAGTTTTTTGATTATGCTGTGGCTTATGCTGATACAATGATTCATCAGGATGGCTCTATCGAAACTTATAAACTGGAGGAATATAATATTGACCGTCTGAATTCCGGCAAGATGCTTTTCCGTATTTATGAGCAGACTAAGGACGAGAAATACAAGAAAGCATTGGATTTGTTGCGCAGTCAGTTGGATACGCATCCTCGTAATGCCGATGGCGGTTTCTGGCACAAGAAGATTTATGAGAATCAGATGTGGCTGGATGGGCTTTATATGGGGCAACCATTTTATGCGGAGTATGCTTACCGTAACAACCGCGTGAATGATTATGCTGATATTATCAATCAGTTTGTCACAGTGGCCCGCCATAATTATGATCCGAAGACAGATCTATACCGTCATGCATGTGATGTGAGCAAGCGTGAAAAGTGGGCGGATAAAACTACCGGGTGGTCACAACACTGTTGGGGACGCGCCATGGGATGGTATGCAATGGCTTGTGTGGATGTACTCGATTTTATACCGGAACACGAAGCCGGACGTGAATCTGTTATCGAAATATTGAATAAACTGGCTGCCCAGATTAAACGTACTCAAGATCCAGCAACAGGGGTATGGTATCAGGTGATTGACAGAAGCGGGGATGAGGGGAATTATCTGGAATCCTCTTGTTCTACCATGTTTGTATATACTCTGTTGAAAGCGTTACGTAAGGGATATATTTGTCCTTCGTACATGGAAGTGGCTAAAAAGGGATATGAAGGGCTTTTGACCCAATTTATAGAAGTGGATGATAAAGGTGTGGTTTCTATTACTAAAGGTTGTGCTGTTGCAGGTTTGGGAGGCAAGCCGGTGTATCGTACCGGAGATTATAATTATTATATAACTGAAAAAATACGTTCTAATGATGCGAAGGCAGTAGGTCCGTTTATTATGGCCAGTCTGGAATGGGAACGTTTGTTTCAGAAAAACAGTTGTGGAACTGCATGTGAATAATAGGAGGTGATACGATGAGGAAAGTTTTAGGATTATTGTTGCTATTGTCTGTTGTAAGCGCAGCATGGGCTCAGGAACGTCAGGATACAATTGTAGTCTCACGTGATGGAACGGGGAATTTTCGTACTTTGCAGGAGGCTATAGAGAGTGCGCGGGCTTTCATGGATTATACTGTTACGATCTATGTGAAGAACGGAGTATACAAGGAGAAAGTGATTGTTCCTTCATGGGTGGAAAATATAGATATTATAGGTGAAGATCGTGATAAGACGATTATTACTTATGATGATCATGCGAATATAAATAAAATGGGTACTTTCCGCACTTATACGGTGAAGGTAGAGGGCAGTGATATCACTTTTAAAAATTTGACTATTGAGAACAATGCGGCTCAGTTGGGACAGGCGGTAGCTTTACATACGGAAGGTGACCGTTTGAAATTTATCAATTGTCGTATCTTGGGCAATCAGGACACTATTTATACCGGTGCTAAATTTACCCGTCTTTATTTCAAGGATTGTTATATTGATGGTACTACCGACTTTATTTTCGGTCCTTCCACCGCTTTATTTGAAGATTGTATTATTCACAGTAAACGCAATTCGTATGTAACGGCTGCTTCCACTCCGAAAGAGGCTAAATATGGATATGTCTTTAAGCACTGTAAGCTGACGGCAGAACCGGGAGTGGATAAAGTGTATTTAGGTCGTCCTTGGCGTCCATATGCTTATACTTTATTTATAGAATGTGAATTGGGGAAACATATTGTTCTTGCCGGATGGCACAATTGGGGTAAGCAGTCTAATGAAGAAACCGCCCGTTATATGGAATATAAAAATACCGGTGAGGGCGCAAATGCTTCGGAAAGGGTGGCGTGGAGCAAACAATTAACAAAGAAAGAAGCTGAGGCGGTGACGGTCGATGCTATTTTTCGTACTCAAAGTGATTGGAACCCAATAGACTAGATTGATTTTGTAATTGCTTGAAAAGGAGACTTCTACGTTGGTGGAGGTCTCCTTTTTTTGTTGTACTGAATAATTGGATCCCGTAAAAAATACCTAATAAATCCACATAAAAAGATAAAAACTACACATCAAGGTAATGTTATATCCATAATTTTGCAACAGTGAAACTAAGGTCAAAACCTTAAAAAACATTTTAATAACTATAAAAACACATCTTATGAATCTAAAAGAATTAGCTAGAAAAGCTGTCTCAACTCTCTTTTTGAGTATGCTTTGTTTGGTTGCTTTTGCTCAAACCGCAACAGGTTTGGTGAAAGACAAAACAGGCGAACCTATGATTGGTGTGAATGTACTGGTAAAAGGAACAACCAATGGTACAATCACGGATTTCGATGGTAAGTTTTCAATTCCGGATGTTCCGAGTAATGCTACTTTGGTGGTTTCTTATATTGGGTATCTTACCAAAGAGGTAAAATCTGGAAAAGATTTGATAATTGTATTGGAAGAAGATAACAAGACTTTGGATGAAGTCGTTGTTATTGGTTATGGCACGGTGAAAAGACGTGATTTGACTGGTTCTGTCGCTTCTGTTACTGGAGAAAAATTAGCGGCTAATCCAGTTGCCAATGTCGCACAGGCTTTACAAGGACAATTGCCTGGTGTAAGTGTGACTTCTCAAGACGGTCGTCCGGGTGCAGGTATGTCTATTCGTATTCGTGGTGGTGGCTCTATCACCCAGTCTAATGATCCTTTATTCATTGTAGATGGTGTTCAAGTTAGTGGCATTGATGATATTCCTGCTGACAATATCGAAAGTATTGATGTGTTAAAGGATGCTGCTTCTACGGCTATTTATGGTGCCCGTGGTGCTAACGGTGTAATATTGGTTACTACTAAGGGAGGCAAGGATGGCCGGGTTTCCGTCAAGTATAATATGTATTATCAGATGAAGGAGAATCCAAAATTATTGGAAACTATGGATCCTTATGATTATGTATATAATACATGGGCATATATGAAGAGTCTGGGGGATTCTTATGGGGATGGAGTTGCCAGATATTTTGGATTAGGATCCAAGTATGGAAATCATTTGAATGAATATAAAAATATGACCACTCATAATTATATAAATGATTTGATGCAGACTGCGTCTTCTTGGAATCATGATGTATCTTTATCTGGTGGCACAGACAAAACTAAGTTTTATTCATCAGTTAACTATATGGATGATGAAGGTATCCGTGTGAAGTCTGGTTTCCAACGTTGGAATGCGAATTTCAAATTGACGCAAAAGATTAATAAAAAGTTAACTGCGGACTTTGATTTACGTTATAGTGAAATAGAAATTAATGGTTCTGGTTTTGGTAATGCAACCTCTGCTTACACTTATCGTCCTGTGGATAATCCTTTGGGGGATGCTTCTTTTACCGCAGGATTTGGTCAAGGTGATACAAATATGGAAGAAACTAGTAATCCTTTGTATTACTTGAATACTGTAGATTATATAAAAAACATGTACCGTATCCGTGCAAAAGGTGCTTTAACTTGGAATGTTATTAAAGGTTTGACGGCAAAGACGGAGCTATCGTTAAATCGTAATTGGAACCAGGAAAAGACATGGAATGCAGGACAGACAGAAAAAGATAATAGTTCTGCTAAATTGAAGAAAAGTGATGGTTACGGTGTGCGTTGGGCAACTACTTTGAATTATGAAGTACAGGGGCTTGGAGATAATCATAATTTGTCTTTCTTGGTTGGTAATGAAGTCTTGGCTTCAAAGTCAGATTACACTGAAATATATGGTGTAGGGTATCCTGAAGGATTTACAATGGATGATGCGTTTGGTATGATTAATATGACTACTCCTTCATTGGGACAAGATTATTTTAAAGGTGAGATAGGTACTCCTAATCATACTTTATCTTGGTTTGGTCGTGCTAATTATTCTTATAAAGGTAAGTATCTTTTGACAGCTACATTCCGTGCTGATGGTTCTTCTAAATTTGCACCTAGTCATCAGTGGGGGTATTTCCCGGCAGCAGCTGCAGCATGGAGAATTTCAGATGAAGCTTTCATGGAAAATACAAGAGATTGGTTGGATAATCTGAAACTTCGTGTATCGTATGGTACTTCTGGTTCTGATAATATTGATGCTTCTTTATGGAGAGAAACATGGAAAACAGAACAAATTACAGTGGATGGTGAAAAGGTTACCACTTATGTGCCTGGTGATATGAAAGGAAATCCTGATTTGAAATGGGAAACTACTATTAGTCGTAATTTAGGTGTTGATTTTGGTTTCTTTAATAATTGGGTTCGTGGTAGTTTGGACTATTATTGGAATACGACAAAGAATATTTTAATGAAAGTGCCTATTGATGCAGCGTCTGGTTATAGCTATCAGTTCCAAAATGTAGGTAAAACCTCAAATAAGGGAGTTGAATTGGCTTTAGGCTTTGACATTGTTCGTGGTAAAGATTTTAATTTAGGTGTAAACTTGACTTATAATTATAATAAGAATAATATTGACGAACTGATGGATGGGGTCTTGGCAGATACGAGAGCTATGAATGATTGGGGTTCATCTATGGCTAAGCCTGCTTATGATTATATTATCCGTGAGGGGCATCCTGTAGGTACGATCCAAGGTTTTAAATCTGAAGGATATTATACGATTGATGATTTTACTTATGCGGATGGTAAATACACATTGAAACCAGGCATTCCGGATATTCAAGGTATTGTGAATTATCCGGATGGAGTTAAAGTACTGGCAGCAGATGGACAAACCGCCGTACCGGGTATGCCTAAATTTGCAGATACAACAGGTAATGGTGTTGTGGACGAGGATGACAAAACGATTATCGGCGAAGCTATGCCACAACATACAGGTGGTTTTACAATTAACGGTAATTGGAAGGCAATCGATTTTTCTGTAGGCTTTACTTATCAGATTGGTGGTGATGTGTATAATGCCAATGCAATGCATTCCTTGATGGGAAATAAAGACAATTCCGCTGGTCAGAATCGTTTGAAGTTCGTTTCTGAAACTTTCAAATATTATGATGTCGATACAAACGGTGACTTGATGCTGGTGAAAGATCCTACAGCTTTGGCGGCTCTTAACGCGAATACAAACTACAGTTCTTTCTTCTCTGAATATGGAATCGTAAGTTCTAAATTTATTGAAGATGCGTCTTATTTGCGTTTGAATACATTGACAGTAGGTTATACTTTCCCGAAAAATTGGATGAATAAGATTGGATTACAGAATGCACGTGTATACTTTACAGGAAGTAATTTGTTCTGTATTGATGGATATTCTGGTATAGATCCGGATGTAAACACGAAGACTGATGGTAAGGATGGTTTCCCTACACCTTATTTTGATTACCAGTCTTATCCTAAGGCTAGAACTTATACCTTTGGTGTTAATTTAACTTTCTAATTAATGGAGATGAATCGTATGAAAAAAATAGTATATTCGACCCTTTTCTTTGCTGGAATGTTTTTGACTACAGCATGTAGTGATTATTTGGAGGTTGGCTCTCCTTCTATTGTAGATTCGGATTTTGTCTTTTCTAATCCGACAACAGCACGTGCCGCATTAGACGGTGCTTATGAACAGTGGAGGGATTGTGCGCAGAATAAGGTTTTTGGTGATGGATTGTTTTATGCTGCTGATATTGCCGGGTCTGATATAGAACGGCACCCGGAGTCTTTCTCTAATCAGTTGGGGCGCCATTATCCGGAATGTCTTTATCAAAACGGTACATATGCAAGTAGTTATGGATTGACTTCGTATTTGAAGGAGAATGATATTTATGCTAGCTTGTATGCGGTTGTAAGCAAGGCCAATGCGGTGATAACATCCATGGAAAATGCGGAAAATTTTGAATCGATCATCAATGGTGGACAATCAGAGATGGGGCAAATGTATGGTGAGGCGGTAGCTATGCGTGCTACGGCTTACCGTGAACTGTGTAAAAATTTTGGAGATGTTCCTTACGTTGGCGTTTATGGTGTTGTGCCTAAAGGTTTGGTTTCCCGTGATTCTATTTATGATGTATGCATTGAAGATTTGCAGAAAGTGGAGCCTTTGATGTACACCATCGGTTCCATTCCCGGCATTGCTGCTGCTAATAAAAATTATTTTTCTAAAACCTATGTGCAGGCTTTGATTGGAAGAATGTGTTTGGATGCAGCTGGATATCAGACTCGTCGTGGCGATATCAAACGTGTGAACGGAAAAGGGGAAAGCATGACATTTGAAACCAAAGGGAAAGAAAATAATGGAGCTACTTATGGACGTCGTTCTGACTGGCAAGACTTGTACTCAATAGCTAAAAAATACTACGAGGCTTTGTTGGCTGATCCGGGTAATGCACTGTTTCATTTGACTGATCCACGGGGTGCCTCGGATAAATCCGGACGTACTTTTAATAATCCGTACCAGTATTTCTTTGAACAGATGCATATGGATGATGCTATTTATGCGGATGAGTCTATTTATGAATATCCCATGCAGCAAGGTGGTGGAAATGATGGTCGCCCCTATTCTTTCGGTCGTCCTTCGTCTGGTGGCTCAAAGGCTGCGTATCCATGTAAGAGCTATGGACAGGGACGTATAAATCCTGCTTATTTTTATGGAGTCTTTGATCCGAATGATATGCGTCGTGATGTGAGCATTACTATGACCGGCAGTAATGGTAAAGGGGTTGAGAAGTTAATTCCTTTTGTCCCCAACTCAAAAGCTGAAGGCGGTGGCTTGACATTGAATAAATGGGATGAGAATCGTCAGGCTAATCCATGGGTGGCAGCACAACGTAAATCAGGTATCAATGGTCCGTATATGCGTATGTCTGAAGTTTATTTGGGCTATGCGGAAGTATGTGCGGCATTAGGTGATGTAGTTACAGGTAAACAATATTTAAAAACGGTTCGTGAACGTTCGTTCCCGCAAGGTTTGGCTAACACAGATGCTTTTATTGCATCTTTTGGTAATGACTTAGTTCGTGCGATTATTGAAGAACGGGGGTTTGAATATGCAGGTGAAGGTGATCGTCGTTGGACATTGATTCGTTCTGGTTATCTTCCGGAAGATATAAAAAGAATCAAAGATATGACTAAAGCTATGATGGATGGTTTGGCAACTAAAGGTTATTATGAGTTTGAAAATGGTAATATCATTTCTGCTTATATATGGACAAAGTTAGTTGATGCAAAAACTATATATGGTCATCGTTTGACAGCACAGTGTCCGACAGACAAGGTCAATGATCCGGTGCTTTATCCGGGATGGCGCGGACAAAAGGATAATTGGGAAGAAATGGGATTGAATTATGGAAGTTCGACTCCAGCTACCAATTTAGCAATAAAAGGGTTGTTTGAAATAGTGTCTGAAGAAGAGGCGGCATCTCTTGAAAGCCAAGGATATACCAAAGTTAATTGGGGTATTGATTTGGTTGATAATAGAGATGAATATGATAAGTATCTGTTTTGGGATTATGATTACGTTTCGGCTCCTATCTATTTGTGGCCGTTTACTCCTAATGTAATGGCAGCCGGTGGCTTTACGAATGGTTATGGCTTTAAACAGGAATAATAATTCATTCGTTAAACGAAAATAAATGTATGGGGAGAGGGCGTATTGTGAATGCTCTCTCCTTTTTTGTGTTTCTTAAGAATGTATTTCTAAACAGGCATTCCTGTTATTATCGCATTGACAATTTGAACTTAAGGTTTGCTTTCTTAAAGTTTGTAATTTCTGCTACCATAGCTGTCACCATTTTACCGAATCACCTATGGATAGGTAGATGTAGAGGGCAGCAGTTTGTTGTAGGAAGTTACAATAAGAAAGGTAGAAATCTTTTTTGTGATAGGTTTGTTCGCCTGTTGCAAAATTGTGCACATAAAAGACCAATTTTTACCTTGTTCTTCTTTGATAGCCTGTTACTTTTGTATCAAGACATATTTTAATCAGATACGAAATGAAATTAAAAATTTTAGTAAGTACAATAGTTAGCATCATGATATGGCCGGCAAGTATTGCGGCACAAGGTGAATTGATTCCAATGATAGAAATACCCGCAGGAAATTTCTATATGGGAACTTTGGGTGAAGATGAAAATTATGATGAAGCACCTATGCATAAGGTGTATATATCCAAACCATTTAAAATAGGGCTGACCGAAGTGACTAATGCGCAATATGAATTGTTCTGCCCTGAACATAAGTCGCTGCGTGGTAAAAATGGTTTCTCAAGTGAAGATGACGAAGCGGTGGTGTTCGTAACTTATCAAGATGCCGTTGCCTTTTGTGACTGGTTGACCCGGAAAGAAGGAAAAACTTATCGTCTGCCTACCGAAGCTGAATGGGAATATGCATGTAAGGCAGGCCGTTACTGGAATTTCTATATGGATGACAAGCTTCCTGCCGCTTGGCAAAAGAATCAAGTGATAGCGGCTACTCCCAAACCCTTGTCTTTGAAAGTGGCACAAACTCCTCCTAACGAATGGGGGCTATATGATATGTGCGGAAATGTGGAGGAATGGTGTTTGGACTGGTATGGGCCATATATAGACAAGGAACAGACTGATCCTGTCGGCTATTCGGACGGTATAGCACGTGTGACCAGAGGAGGCAGTCATAATACACCGGTGAAATATCTCCGTTCGGCAAACCGTATGGCTATGTTGCCGGAGGATAAACATACAATGACGGGCTTTCGGGTGGTACAGGCAGAGTATCCGCAAACTGCTCCGCTTTCTCAGCCAAAAGATGAGTATGTTGTGTCTCAGATAAAATGGGATTGGAACTCTCAATGTGTCACGGAACCTGTCTTCGCTGCTCCTTTGGTTTATGTGCATGAACCGGATGTGCATAGTGGAACGCCTTTTTTCAAGCATAATCATCAGCCGGCATTGACTTGGTGTGATAATGGAGACTTGTTAGCAGTGTGGTTTTCTACCAATGAAGAAAAAGGCCGTGAGATGGTGGTGCTCTCTTCGCGCTTGCGTGCCGGAAGCTGTGAATGGGAAAAGCCCCGTATGTTTTATCAGATAGCTGATCGTAACTTGACCGGAACTGCATTGTTGAACGACCGTCAAGGGACTCTTTATCATATCAATGGAGTGGAAGCGGCCGGACATTGGCAGAATTTGATGATGACTTTGCGTACAAGTACAGATAATGGACAAACTTGGAGTAAACCTCGTATGATTGCTCTCGAGCATACGAAACGCCATCAAGTGATAGCCGGAACCTCTATTACAAAGGAAGGCTGGTTTGTTCAGGCTTGTGATGCCGGACCCGGTGGAAGAGACGGGGCTGCTGTTCATATCAGTAAGGATAAGGGAAAAACTTGGACGGACCCATGGGATGGAGCGCCCTTGCCTGATTTTAAAGAAGGGAGAACAGGTACCACTATCGCTGGAATCCATGCCGGAGTGGTACAATTGAAGGATGGCAGATTGATGGCATTGGGACGTAACAATAGCATTCGTGATAAAGAAGGACGTTTACGTATGCCCATGAGTGTATCTGATGATATGGGCAAGACTTGGCATTATTCCGCTTCGGAATTTCCACCCATTGATGGAGGACAACGGCTGGTATTGATGCGTTTGAATGAAGGTCCTATTTTACTGATATCTTTTACTGAACATCCTTATCGTACTCCGAAAGAGGAGCGTGGAATGATGTTTACTAATCAATCAGGAAAGCCTTTTAAAGGATATGGCATGTATGCTGCTTTGTCATACGATGAAGGTAAGACCTGGCCTGTAAAACGCTTGTTGACTGATGGCATTTATCGTTTTCTTAATGGTGGGGCTTGGACCCAGTTTTTTGAAATGGATGAGAATCACGCTGAGCCTCGTGGCTACCTGGCCGGAACACAAACACCTGATAATATGATTCATTTGATAACAAGCCGCTTCTATTATAAATTTAATTTAGCTTGGTTGAAAGGAAACGAAAGTGCTATATCTCCTCATTCTTTGTCTGACTAAAGGGTGTAGAACACATATGTCCAATACTTTATATCGTTTTTTTTGTTTTTAGGTCGTGTTGTTTATTATAAATGAAAGCAAACGAAATAAAATAAAGAAAAAAAGTGCAAAATTACTTTTGTTTTCCGAAAATATTTCTACTTTTGCAATGTGTGATTTAAGATACTATGATTATGGAGCACGCTTAAAGAGAACACAAAAAGAATTATTAAATCTAAAATGATTATTTGTTAACCCAGGAAAGTATGGAAAATGTTCAGAAAACAAGGCGTTTGTTTGCAAGCGCATACGGTTGTAAAGCCAGCCGTTCTTTTCTTATTTGGAGCTTGTCGGCCGCAATGTCCATAAGTGTCGCACCGATGATGGCTGAGGTTTCTTCCGATGTTAGGAACTTTGGCACTCAACTTGTTACTCAGGTGAAAAGTGTCACCGGAACCATTATTGATGAAACAGGTGAGCCTATGATTGGAGTATCAGTCTTGGTTCAAGGAACTACTACAGGGACGGTTACGGATTTGGATGGGAAGTTTGTATTGGAGGTTCCCGCAAATGCTACATTGGTTATTTCGTATATCGGATATAAGACTCAGAACATAAAAGTAGGTAGTCAGCATGCGTTTGCTATTAAAATGGAGAGTGATAATGAGGTGCTTGACGAGGTAGTTGTAGTGGGATATGGTGTGGTAAAGAAGCGTGACCTTACAGGATCGGTCTCATCTGTAAAAGCTGGAGATATTCAGAAAACAGCTTCTAGTAATGCCATGCAGGCTATGCAGGCCAAAGTGCCAGGCTTGGATATTCAGCAGAGCAGTGGTCAGGCCGGTTCAGGTATCAATATCAATTTACGTGGTAATCGTTCTATCAACGCAGATAATTCTCCGCTTATTTTAGTCGATGGTGTGGAATATGGTTCGACTATTGATATAAACCCTTCAGACATAGAATCTATGGAAGTGCTGAAAGATGCTTCATCTACAGCTATTTATGGTACTAAAGGGGCTAATGGTGTAATCATCATCTCAACTAAAAGAGGTAAAGCAGGAAAGACGAAAGTAAATTTGAATGCCTATGTGTCCGTCAATGAACCTACCAATATTCCGAAAGTCATGTACGGTGAACGCGAGGTACGGCGTTTGCTAGATGCCAAGAACTATAAAGATGATATTGCTGACGGTAGTTGGGGTACTCATCATGCCAAGGTGGAAGATGTATTGGGTACTGCTCCAAACTTCGGTTTACCTTATTCGGAAATGGATGTTTATAATGAGGGCTCCTATACAGATTGGCCTAATTTGCTGCTGAAAAATGGTTTGACTCAAAACTATGATCTTTCTATTTCTGGTGGCTCAGAAAAGACTACTTTCAATATTTCTATGGGGGCTATGGTGGAAGGGGGACTGCTGAAAAATGATAAGTTGGCCCGTTATAATGGTAAACTTTCAGTGGACCACAAGGTGAACGATATTTTAAAAGTGGGTATGGATATGCTCTACACTCATAAGAACCACGACAAACGCAGTGGCAATGTATTCGGTCGTTCGCTTTATATGTCAACTATTGCTCATCCTTACGATGCTGATGGTAATATTATTCTTCGCCCTTCTCCCTATTATGAAGCACATGCCAACCCGTTACTGGATGATCAGGAAGGGGCTTACGATAATAATATTGTGACCAATCGTTTGTTTGCTACCAGTTACTTGCAACTCACTCCCATTAAAGGGTTGACGTTAAAGACTTTGTTCAATGTTGACTATCAACAGCAACACGAGGGGTTGTATCGTGACTATCAGAGCGTCAGTGAATTGCAAAGTGCTAAGGGTAGCTATATTTCGAATGATCAAAATCATTATATTAATTATACTTGGGACAACACCTTAAATTATATAACTGATTTCGGAGGTAGTGATCATAGTTTGACGCTGTTGTTAGGTAGTTCTACTAAACGTAATGAGGCCCGTAGCAGTCAGGTCTCGGGCTATGCTTCTGCTGAACATTACTACAAAAGCTCATTTTATGATGTAAGTCTTATCAAGACTCCAGTTAATACTAGTTCTTATACTAAGACTACCATGCAATCTTATTTTGGTCGTGTAAACTATAGCTATAAATCTAAATATTTGCTTGCAGCTTCACTTCGTGCTGATGGTTCATCGGTACTGGCCAAGGGGCATAAGTGGGGCTATTTCCCTTCAGTAGCTGTAGCTTGGCGGGTGAGTGATGAGAATTTTATGGAAAGTACCCGTGATTGGTTGGATAATTTGAAGTTGCGTGCTTCTTGGGGTAGCACAGGTAATGCTGGTATCAGTGCTTACCAGACATTACCTATGGTAAATGCAGATAATCAAATTTATTATGAATTTGGTTCAGGTGTGACCACTGGTCGTATCCCGACTACTTTGGGGAATGAGAATTTAACTTGGGAAACTACTACTTCATATAATTTTGGCGTGGACTTTGGTTTTTGGGGTAATCGTATTTATGGTAGTGCGGACTTTTATATCAATAAGACTAAAGACTTGCTTTATGCTCAGAGCTTGCCCTTGTCATCAGTTTATTCACATGTACTTTCAAACATTGGTAAGACCAAAGGACACGGTTTTGAGATTCAAATAGGTGGTGTGCCTGTGAGGACAAAAAATTTTAATTGGGATACTACTTTGTCGGTTTCTACAGCAAAGGATGAAATAGTAGAACTTTCTAATGGTTTAGAAAAGAATATCAATGGCCGTACTGGTCAGATTGTAGGACAGCCTTTAAATATTTACTATTATTACGAGGCGGATGGTTGTTGGGGGGTAGGTGAATTCGAGACATATAAAGCAGACTGGGAGGCTTCTCATCCCGGCAAGACGCTCGACTTCCCCGAAGCTAATTCTACTACCGGTGACGTGAAGATTGTAGACCGTAACGATGATGGTAAGATTACTGATGATGACAAGCGGGTGTATGACCGTTCACCCAAATGTATTTTAGGTTGGAATAACACGTTGACTTATAAAGACTTTTCGTTATCGTTCTTGGTTTATGCTCGTTTAGGTGGTTGGATGGAATATGGATTGTATCAACAGTTCCGTTACGACAACGCTAATTGGGCTGACTTGGATTATTGGACTCCAGAGAACCAGGGTGCCCGCTTCCCTACTCCAGGTTTGACTAAACAAAATACTTATGCTGCTTCTACCTTCTATGAGAAATCATCGTATATCAAGATTAAAGATATTACTTTGTCGTATAACTTACCTAAGACATGGATTTCTAAGATCGGAATGAGTAATCTTCGAGTTTATGGCTCAATGAAGAATTTCTTTACTTTCAGTAGTGTTGATAATTATGATCCTGAACGTGACGGTGACATATCGTTCCCGTTAACTAAGCAATTGGTATTTGGTGTTAATATAGAATTTTAAATAATCATGAAAACAATGAAATTTAATTATATGAAAAGCGCCGCAATGGCATTGGCTTTTGCATGCTGTGTTTCTTCTTGTTCAGATTTTCTTGAAGAAGAGAACAAAACAGGTGCTACTGCTGAATTGGAATATGCTACAGTGAGTGGTATTGATGGTTTGATGGGATCTGCTTATTCTTTTTTACGCCTTTGGGCAGGTAAGCCTGCTGCCTTGGCGATGAATGGTTCAGGTACTGATGATCTCTTCTATGGCATTGACTGTGGTATGAAACCTTTAGGTGACTATACTTTTACAGCTGAACAAGATGGAAAAACAAATTTTGATTCTTATTGGGAGGCGTTTTACTGTGGTATTGATGTATGTAATTTGGCGTTGAAATATGTTCCTTTGAACACTGCTATTGGTGAAGCTAAAAAACAGACTTATTTGGGTGAAGCTCAATTCTTAAGAGCTTTCTATTATTTTTTATTAGTAAATACTTGGGGGCCTGTGCCTTACAATGCTACTCCTTTTACTGAAGTGTATAATACGGCTGTGCGTATGCCTGAGGAATTTATTTATAGTAAAATATTGGAAGACTTGGACAATTCTATTGCTAACCTAACAGTCAATGATAATGACAAAGAGAGTATGCGGGTATCTTCGGTTGCTGCTCATGCTTTGAAAGCCCGTGTTTTGCTTTACGCCGCTTCATGGATGGGCGAAAACTCTATTATTACTAATGATGTTTATAAAGGTAAGAATCTCTATGCTTTGGCGCAACAAGAGGCTCAAAAAGTAATTGACAGTAACTTTGCCCAGTTCTATGATAATACTTCGGATCTTTGGTTGATGACTAACGAGGATTTGAAAGTCAATAAAGAGGCAATCTTTGGAATGCACTACACACCTAATGTTACGACTTTTGAGAATCAGGGGCCTATTCAATATTCTACTGGTAAAGTATATAACAAGCAGATGGATCGTGACAAAGGCGGTAATGCACTTCATCTGGTGTTTGTTGGTTTATGGAATAACTCTGGTTCAGATTTGAGCGATGTGTTTGTACGTGCTACTAAACCCAATCAACAACTGCAAGGTGTGGTGATTAATTCTTATTATTCTCGTTACAGCCGTGGCTTTCGTAATTATTTGCTAACTCCTTATTCTTGGAATCTTTTCTGCAAAGTGAAAGATACCGACCAACGTTATGAGGCTACTATTCGCGATCACTATGATATTGCTCCCGGACTGGTTTCTAAGAACTATCCATTGATGAAGGATACGGCTATTTACTTTATTAATGCTGATGCTAATTCGCCCGAAGGTCAGGTTGCTATTGCTCGTGGTAAGAATCGCTATCGTGTATATACTCGTACAGGAGGGGATTTGCCTCTATACACTACAAACGATCCTGCTACGGCTGTACCGACTACTGGTATTATCACCCCAGTGTCATCTGTTTATAACGATGATCGTTATAACTCTAGTCAGTTCGCTGGCGATCAGCTCTTTGTTTCTATAAAAAAATATGAAGAAAATTGTCCTGGTTATTCTGCAAATTCGTTGATTACTCCTAGTACTTCAGAACGTGATATTATGTTGATTCGCTTGGCGGAAATGTATCTTATCAAAGCGGAGTGTCAGATGGAATTGGGGCAAAATGGTGAAGCATTAAACACACTGAACTATCTGCGTGCTCAACGTGCTATTTCCGGTAAGGATAACTCTATTAGCGGTACTGTTACTATGGAGACTATCCTTGATGAACGTTGTTTGGAATTTTTAGGTGAGGGGGACCGTTGGTTCGATTTGAAACGTACACACACACTTATTGATCGTGTGAAGAAGTACAATAAACAAGCTTCTCCCAATATTAAAGAGTATCATTACCTTCGTCCCATTCCTTCAGTACAACTGCAAGCTTTGGATCAAGTGTCAGTTACTCCTGCTCCTGGTTCAGGATTTTGGCAAAATGAAGGCTATTAAGTTAGTGTGAGTTTTGTTAGACTATAATCTGAGTCTGATAGAGGTGTGAAAAATGAAGGCTTTATTAAAAAGAATCTTTTTTATTCTACTAGCTAGAATAATAGGGATTCTTTTTAATGTTTCGCTTTTAGATAATTATTCTTTCTCTAGTGATTTTTTTACAAGAACAGAGAGTCAATACATTAGTGGATAAAGATATTGTTAATGTTCCTCCCAGATATTATTGGCCTATTCCATTCGAAACGTTGAGCAAGTCTAAAGGAAAGATAACGAATGGATATGGTTTGGCACAAGAATAAAGATTATATATGAAAAACATTTTATCTGTTTGCGCATTTTTGCTAGCCTTTGGGGCGCTCCCTTTATGGGGGCAGTCCCAAGATCCTTTGAATGAGGATCAAACAACTGTACGTATTTTAGAAGGTGATAATTCGGATCCTTCTATTGTCCGTTATGGAAAATCTTATTATCTAGTTCATTCTTCTTTTGTTTATACTCCAGGATTGGTAGTTTACAAATCAGATGATTTGGTGAACTGGGTTCCATGTTCCACGGCTTTAACTACTTTTACTGGAGATATCTGGGCTCCGGACATCGTATTTCATAACAAGCGTTTTTATATCTATTTTCCGACTTTGAATGGGAAAGGAAAGAAAACCAATATGGTAACTTGGGCGGATACTCCGGAAGGTCCGTGGAGTACTCCGGTAGATTTGAAAATAGGAGGAATTGATCCGGAACATGTGGTTGGTGAGGATGGAAAACGCTATCTGTTGCTCAGTTCCGGTGCTTTATATCCATTGTCGGATGACGGATGCTCTATTACAGGAGAACCGGTTCGGATTTATAAGGAATGGGAAATACCGGAGGAATGGGATATAGAAGGAGTTTCCATGGAAGGCTTGAACGTGAAAAAAGTAGGAGAGTACTATTATTTGTTCGTGGCCGAAGAAGGTACGGCAGGTCCTCCCACCAGTCATATGGTAGTACAGGCACGTAGTAAAAATATAATGGGTCCTTGGGAGAATGCTCCTTTCAATCCGCTTCTTCGTACGGAATCCCGTAATGAAAAATGGTGGAGTAAAGGGCATGGCTCTATTGTTGATACGGAAGATGGACGGTTATTTATGATTTTCCATGCTTATGAAAACGGATTCCAGACATTGGGGCGTCAGACCCTTTTACGTGAACTGGTCCAAAAAGAAGATGGATGGTTACATTTGAAAGAAGGAGCCATTTCTTTACCTGCACCGGAACGTTTGAAATTATCTGGTATAGAAGATTTTGTATGGCAGACGTGCCGGGAACATAACTTAAATGATCGGTTCCGGATTACTTCTGATAAAATCAGTGTAGAGGCAAAGGGGAATACTCCAAAAGAAGGATCTCCCTTATTAGCACGTACCAGTGCTCATAAATATGAAGTGGAGGCTTGTCTTGAACTGAAAGGTGAAAATACATCTGCCGGATTGGTGGCTTATTATGATGAGAATTATCATTTTGGATTTGGTTTTAATCATAAGCAGATGCTTCGTTATCGGCGTGGGCAAGTAAGTCGTACGGAATCAAAACTTCCTCAAGCAAACCAATGTGGAAAGATGTGGTTACGTTTGCGGAATGATGCTAATGTATTGTCGGCCTGGTACAGTGCCGATGGTAAAAAATGGCATAAGTATCCATGGGGATTTGAGATATCGGGAGTACATCATAATACGGTATATGGTTTCTTGTTTGTCCGCCCAGGTATTTTTGCCGGTGGTGACGGGCAGGTGGAAGTAACAGATTTTGTTTTGAGAAATCTTGATTGATGCGTTGTTTAGCTGGAATTTAATGATTGAATTGCTTATGAAATATTGCTGCTCTTTTTTATTGTTATTGCTTTTGGGGATTTCCGGTGGATTTGCCCAGGATAAGGTGGAGTGTTGGGGACGTTATGAAATCTCCCTGCCTGCCAAAGTAAAGGGGAACCCTTTTGATATTGAGCTTACGGCAACGTTTAGCGGACCGGATACTACATTGACTGTACGTGGATTCTATGACGGAAATGATACCTTCAAAATTCGCTTTATGCCTGTGAGCCAGGGAGTATGGTCGTACGTGACGCAGAGTGAGATTCCCGTGCTGAATAAGGTGAAAGGGCGGATAGAATGTATTGCTCCGGGTAAAGGAAATCATGGTCCAGTTAAAGTGGATGGAACTTATAATTTTAAATATGCTGACGGAACGCGTTATTATCCAGTTGGAACTACTTCTTATGATTGGATGCATGTGGCAGGTAACCAGCCTGATCAGACAGTGAAATCATTGGAACTATCCAAGTTCAATAAAATCAGGATGCTGTTTTTTGTGCAAAACTTTGATCCGGATTATCCTGAACCCTCCATGTTTCCTTTTGAGATAAAGAAGATAGTAAAGGATGAAAAGGGAAAACCTGTGTATGAATGGGATTTCACCCGCTTCAATCCTGCTTATTTTGCTCATGTGGAAGCATGTGTGGATAAATTGGTCGGAATAGGAGTAGAGGCTGATTTGATTCTTTTCCACCCTTATGATGGTGGTCGTTGGGGATTTGACAGAATGCCTTTGGAAGCCGGTGTCCGATACTTGAAGTATCTGACAGCCCGTATGAGTTCATTTCGCAATATTTGGTGGTCATTGGCCAATGAATATGATTTTTTGAGAGAATTAAAACCGGAATATTGGGATACTTTTACACATACGGTAGTAGAGAATGATCCTTATTCCCATTTATGCTCCATTCATACTTATACAGCTAAGTATTATAAATATTGGGAACCTGAATACACTCATGCCAGTATACAGGACCAGGCACCTGTAGAAGGTTTTGGAAGGGCGGCTACGGTGAAGAATATTTATAAGAAACCGATTATTTTTGATGAGGTATGTTATGAGGGTAATATGGATAACCGATGGGGAAGCTTGAGCGGTCAGGAATATCTTTATCGCTTGTGGCAAGGGCTGATTGTGGGAACTTACGTAACTCACGGAGAATGTTATATGGATAATTCAAAAGATTATTCTCGTGATTTTCTGGCTGTAGGAGGAACTTTTCAAGGGGAGTCCTGGAAGCGCATCGGCTTTACAAGACAGATTTTGGACGCACTTCCTAATCCTCTGCATTTATGTGATAGTAGTTGGGACCCTTATACTTCGACTGCCGGAGAAAATTATTATATGATTTATCTGGGCAAGGAAATAAAACCGGAATGGGCATTTGATTTACCGGTAAAAAACGCTTTTTATCCACGTTTGAAAGAAGGAGTACGTTTTAAAGTGGAAGTCATTGATACTTGGAACATGACGATAGCCGAATGGCCTGCCGTTTTTGAAACAACTGCTCCTGTAAAGGATAGGGTGTATGATAAAAATCAAGGGAGAGTAAGACTGCCTGCAAGTCCTTATCTGCTGCTAAGGATAACTGAAGTAGAATAATTTATGAATGTGTTAATTTGCTAATATGCTAATTTGCCGTTTGGTTCCGCTATGTTCGCATGTCAATTAGTCTATTAGCAAATTGGCAAATTAGCACATTCTTCAAAATTTGCACATAATAGACCAATTTTTACCTTTCTGTCCCCTGTCTCTCGTTTACTTTTGTAGTAGAACAAATCTTAATCTATACAAAATGAAACATTTACATTTCCTCGCTTTTGCCTTGTGCTGGCTTGTATGGGGACATCTGTTAAAAGCACAAAGTATTGATCATTATAGTTCGTTAGATCCTTCGCAACCTATAGAATTTAAAGGGAACTGCCTTCGTTATGCAGATAAAGAAATTATTTTAGGTCCGAAAACATTTTTTGTTGATGGGCAGTTGTCCGATAGGGAAGTGGCGGATAATCCTTATGTCTTTAATAGTTTCAATAAAGCTGCCGCTAATTTCTCAGCTGGTACGGAAGCGGAACCGATGAAAGTTTATTTGGCTCCTTATGTCTATTGGATTGATGATCCAGATGACCCTGCTATTCGTGTTGGTAAAGACGGACGTGAACCGTTCGGCTTGGTTGTTAAATGCCCTTATCTCCATATTATCGGATTGAATAGCCATCCTGAAAATACAGTCCTGGCATCCAGCCGTGGACAGACACAGGGGGCTGTCGGTAATTTCACCATGTTTGATTTTTGGGGAGACGGTCTGTTGGTAAAGGACTTGACCATGGGGAATTTCTGTAATGTCGATTTGGAATATCCTCTGAAGAAAGAATTAAGCAGGAAAAAACGAATGTCTGCCATCACTCAGGCACACGTTGCTTATTGTCATGGCGACAAGATTGTGGCGGATAATGTACATTTCATCAGCCGCTTGAATATGAATCCGTTGAATGGCGCCAAGCGGATACTTTTTAATAAATGCCACATGGAAAGTACGGATGACGCATTGACCGGAACAGGGGTTTATCTGGATTGTACACTTCATTTTTATGGTCAGAAACCTTTTTGGAGAAGTGATATGGGCGGAGCTGTATTTTTGAACTGTGACTTTTATGTGTGTCATGAGGAAGACCGGCAATATTTTTGTAAGTCGGTCGGGCCGTTAAGTATTGTTGATTGCCGTTATCATTCGAAGAAGCCGGTTTATGCGGGCTGGACACATGATCCCACAGGTTGGTTGCGTTGTTACCAATACAATGTGAAACTGAACGGGCAACCTTATGTAATTGGGGCTGACAAGCCTTATAATACGGTTTGCATGGATCAGTTGAATCAATTGAGAGCTTTTCGGCTGGAAGAGCATGGAGAGGTGCTTTATAATACTTATAATTTATTGAGAGGAGAGGATGATTGGGATCCCCTTCAGGTGAAAGACCGTGTTATTGCTATAGGTAAACGAGACGGAAAGGATTATACCCGGATGCCCTCCTGTCTTTCTGTAGAGCCTTTAACGGCTTCTATCCAGACAGGTGGCCGGACGGTTAGATTGACAGCAACAGTAAAAAGGCATTGCAACTATGTGTTGAATAATGTTCCTGTGAAGTGGAAAGTACAACAAGGTTATGAAAAGAATGTGAAATTATCCACTTCCGAGGGATATGAATGTGTTGTCGAGGCAACTAATGTGGAGGATGAAACAAAGCATTTTACAGTGATAGCCTATACAGAGGATGGTTTGGAATGTGCCACAGAACTTACGGTTGCACCGGACTATGTATCGGCTCCTTCGTTTACGGAAAATCCAAAGCTGAATATTACTAAAGGAGTAGCTACTGTCAGTTATGCTTTGGATTTGAATGGGCGCAAAGATGAATCATTGATAACCTGGTATAGATGTACGGACAGGAACGGGACTAATAGACTTCCGGTTTCGGTATCCCGCTTGAATGAACCGGAATATTCCTATACTTTGGTAAAAGAAGATGTTGGTTATTATCTGATGGCAGTTATCGCTCCCAAGCATCTGCGTTGTTTGCCGGGGAAAGAACGAATTGTTGTTTCCAACTCTCCGATAAAAAAAGGGCAAGTGAACATCACTCATATATTTGAAACGGATTTTCAGAACTTTCCATGTAAGAATCAACCACAACTTTTACCGGGATTCTGGACGATTGGTGGATATAAGCCTTTGGATACGGCAGCATACGATTGGCAGGTAGTTCCGGATAAAGATTATTGGATTTATGGGCCGGGAATGAATGGTTCCCATGGAACCGGTTTGTTACAAGATCAGAAAGGAGCTCGTTTGCTTTATACTCCATTGGATGGCAGTTATGGAGATATGGCAATAACATTGAATGTGGATGCCAGTAAAACAGCAGGACAAGGTTTTGGTAGTGCAACAGGACAGTATTTGGATTTGTATATCAAGTTTGATACCCGTACTTTAACAGGATATGCATTACGTATCATTCGTACGACCAAGTATAGTAATGCAGTTGATTTTATCTTGATGAAATATGAGAACGGGGTGGCTGAGGCTATCAGTCAACCGGTATCTTCTACCTGCTATCGTACAGATTGTACCATAACATTGACTGTTAAAGAAGGAAAATTGACAGCACATGCTTCAACAACAACTCCGCTTCCGGCGCCTGTAACTGATCCGAACTTGAAACTTTCGGTAGATTTGGAGGCGGATATAGCTTCGAATACTTTTGGGGGCACCGGAATCCAGCATACGGGCAGCTGTGGTGAAAGTACAACGATGCTGCACTATATGAAGGTGGAATGGGAATAGAATGATTATTGAATTTAATAAAAGAAAGTAATAGATAATTATGAAGAAGAGTATTATTGCCATAGCATTTTTGTTGTTATGTCCATTTTATGGGGTGAGAGCACAGGAGAGACCATTTTTTGATTTGTCAGGAAAAGGATGGCATTTATGGCAGGATAAAAAAGCGACTTGGCAGACAGAGGATATTTATTTGACATTGGAAGAGGCACAGAAAGTTCCTGCAGCTGTTCCTACAGCGGGATGGGATATATTGACTTCTGCCCAGACTCTTTCGGTACAGGTTCCTGGAACAGCTGAAGAATATCTTCAAACTCAGTCCGGACCCGAAGGAGATATTACAGGAGTTACATGGTGGAGTCGTACAATGGATATTCCGGTATTGAAGAAAGGACAAAAAGTCTTTTTGAATTTTGGCTCTATACGTTCACGGGCGGAAATTTTTATTAATCAGAGATTAGTGGATTATCAGATTGTGGACAATGTTCCTTTTGAAACGGATATTACTCCTTATATAAAATCAGGAGAACAGGTACAATTGGCTGTACGTATAACGGATGCGGGTGGTAACCATGATTGGCGTGACTCCAGAACTATTCCGTGGGGAGATAAAATGTTGCCTCCCGGTCATGGCTTTGGAGGAATAACAGGAAAAGTTAGTATGAAGGTATGTAATTCTGTTTATGTGGCAGATATTTATATGCAGAATACTCCTCAGATAACTACCGCCAACGCTATTCTGACATTACAGAATGAAAAAGGAAAGACTGCGAAGCAGGATCTTCGTATAACGGTGTACGAGTGGAAAAATAAAGAAAAAATAGTTTATTCTAAAGAGATAAAGGGTATCTCATTAAATAAAGGTATGAATGAGCTGAAGATTCCTGTATCAGCTCCGGATGCGAAATTATGGAGTGTGGATGATCCTAATCTGTATGTATGTGAGGTGGAGTTGTCCGAAGGACAGAACTGGGTGGATAAAGATTCCCGCCGTTTTGGATTCCGTTGGTTCGAGGCTTCCGGTATAGGTGATGATGCTGTTTTTCGTTTAAATGGAAAACGTATCATGCTTCGCTCGGCCATCAGTTGGAGTTTTTGGCCAGTCAATGGTATTTTTCCGTCGGAAGAATTGGCTGAAAGGCAAATTCGCATAGCTAAGGAGTTAGGATTGAATATGCTGAATTTTCATCGTTTTATCGGTAATACTGACGTAATGAATTATGCTGATGAGTTGGGACTGCTCTATTTTGAAGAGCCTGGCGGTTTTCGTCTGGACGTAAGACAGCCGTTTATGAATGCTGTTTTGCATGAAAAGGTCATCCGTATGGTAAAGAGGGATCGCAGTCATCCCTGTCTGGTTATCTATAATATGATGAATGAATCGGGAAATGCTGCTCCTGAAAAGTTAGAATTGGAAATTCAAGCGATGAAGGATATGCGTGTATTGGATCCTTCCCGGTTGATTCTTCGTACCTCGGCTTGGGCTAAGGGAGATGATATAGAAGATCAGGCTAAAATTCATATTCGTCCTTACGATGAAAAAGTGTATTGGAGTGGCTGGTATGATTATCATCGTGCCGGAGGACCTGCTGTTTGGAATGAAGGTTTGTACAAAGGCCCTGAAGATTATTATAATGATACAAAGAATAAGCGTGAAATTGTATTCTTTGGTGAGGAAGGGGCTTTATCATCACCTCCTCGTTTGGAAAAGAATAAAGAAGATTTGGAAAAATATAGCTATAAAGGATGGGATGGTATAGAGTTTTTACGTTGGTATGATGAATTCAATAAATTTCTGGATGCTAAACAGTTAAGGACAGTTTATCCTACAGTGGATGATTTGTGTGTGGTTATGGGAACTGTATCCTATGAACATCAAGGACGTAAAATAGAATCGGCCAGAATGAATAATTTGACGGATGCATACGTTGTTAATGGATGGGAATCGGAATTGACGGAGAATTATTCGGGAATTGTCGATTGTTTTCGTTATCCCAAATCGAATCCGGCTATCATAGCTCGTTATAATCAGCCTTTGTATGTAGCGGTAAAGACCAGGCAACAGGTTGCTGCCGCAGGGGGAGAGGCGACCGTTGACTTTTATCTGATCAATGAGAAGAATGTCCGGGGAAACTATCAATTGAAAATCTCGGTGACAGACTCTCAAGGAAAAGTGATGGAGGTAGGAACTTATGAAACGGAAGCTGCCGGAGGTGAGGTTTATGGTCAGTTGTTGGTGAAAGATGTAAAAATACCTGTTCCTACAGCTGGAGGACTTTGTAGGATTGAAGCAAAACTGTGTAAGGAAAATTCTGTTGTTACAACTGGGTATGATGATATATTGTCTGTAAATCTGGCATCCAATATGTTGGATGGTAAAGGGGCCGTTTGGGAAGATGGGAGTGCTTTACAGAATTTCTTGAAGGGAAAAACGAAAGAAGCGGTTGCAGCTTACGAGGATAATTTAGGAAAGTTGGATTGGATTATGGTGGCCCGTCCTCCTAGGAAAGATCAGTTGACAATGGTGCCGATGGAAGCGTTACGCTCTGCCGATGGCAAACCGGGATTGGATGTGGTCTATTATGAGGATATGGAATTTCAGAAGGAAGTTTATCATGAAGTGGCCAAGGTGGTTAATCTGAGTGCTATTGAGGGAGCTACACCAAGTCCTTTTGTGTATATGCTTGATGGTTATGGTATTAAATGGAGTGGTAAAGTACTTCCTTCTGTCAGTGGTGAATATACGATTATTCCTCAGAGTAATGATCGTAGTATGATTGAAGTCTTTGTCAATGGTAAGAAAATATATGAAATTACCAGGAAGAAAGAGCATTTGGGCGATGGAAAAGTCTATTTGGAAGAAGGCAAGTCTGCCGATATAGAGATCCGTTTCAGACATCCTCGTAGTAACGCTCGTTGTCGTTTGGATTGGGCTGTTCCTAATGATAAGATGCCGGATGCACAGCGTTTAATGGAACGTGCCGTAAATGATGGAACCAAAATCTTCATTATTCAGAGTGCTGATGAGTGGTCGGAATTTATAGCAGCTAATAGTAAAGCGGTGTTTAAGGACAAATTCTTTGTTGGAACCAATTGGTTGGGTGGAGTGATGTTTAATAAGCCGCATGATATTTTCAAGGAACTTCCTGTCGGAAATGCTCTCAACTGGCCTTATCAGGCATTGATACATACAGGGGTGGAGCGTATGGGATTAGTGATGGAAGGTGAGGAATTGCTGGTCGGAGCCTATCATACTTATCCTATGGCTATCGGAACTGCTATGGGGATTGTACCTATGGGTAAGGGTAGTGTTTTGTTCTCTACATTGGATATCTATGGGAACATCATTAATGATTCGGCTGCCGGACTTGTAGCCAAAAAACTGATTTTCAATATGATTGATTTTAAATAAAATAACAGATACCATGAAAAAACGATTCCTATGCTTTTGTTTATGCCTGTATTGTATAGGACTATGGGCGGCCAATACTTCTTTTAAGAAGACAGGAAATGATTTGTTGTTTCTTTTGCCTCAGGGAAATGTGAAATTGGAATTTTGTACAGATGATATGTTCCGTGTACGTCATTCTCAAGGTACCGTGTTCGCTGAAAATGAGCAGTGGATGGTTCGTAAATATGATTTTACTCCTGTACACTATACAGTGGAAGATAAAGGAACTGCATGGTTGATTACGACCGGAAAAGTGATTATAGAGGCTACCAAGAAGCCGTTCTGTCTGACAGTTTCTGATAAAAACGGCAAACTGCTTTATACGGAACTTGCGGAACAACGTTTTTATAAGGATTCTGTCAAGACGAAAGCTGTTCTACAACCGGATGAGCATTTCTTTGGTTTTGGGGAACGTATGGATTTCATGGATCAGCGAGGGCGTAAGGTCTATCTGAATGTAGAGTTGGGAAGAGGGATAAAACCGGCTGTAGGAGGAAAAGATATTTTACGTGCCAATTATTGTCCCGTACCTTTTATGATGAGTACCAAAGGATATGGTTTGTTCTTTCATACTCCGTTTGCTACCGAATGGAATATGGGATGGGACAGTAGTGACTATTATTCATTCAAAGCTTTTGGCGGTGATTTGGACTATTATTTTATTTATGGTCCCGATTTTTATACCATGGTTGACCGATATACGGAATTGACCGGAAAATCCCCCATGCTTCCTCGTTTTGCAATGGGGTTGCATGTCGGTACTTATTCCGGTGGAACCTGGAAGAATGAAGAGATGACTTCCGATAAATATCCGCCTGCTTTATGTAAACGTTTGCGTGAGGAAGGAGTGCCTTTTGATTTGCTTTGGCTAGATTCTACTTGGAGACTGTTTAATACCACTTACGGAAATGGTGGTTGCTGTTTTGAATGGCGCAATACGTTCAAAGATCCGAAAGCTATGTTTGACAGTTGCTATGCGCAAAATGTAAAAATGGTGGGGCTTCATATCCGTTCTATATTAGATAATGGTCCTGAATATCATCTATTGGATAAGGCGCGTGAACAGGGAAACGTGCTGTATCCAGGAGCCAAGACAGAAGGGGTAGTGAATTTCTTTGATCCGAAAGCTGTAGATTGGTGGTGGGAGAACGGAGTAATGAAAGTCGCTTCTATCGGGGCTAAGTTTGTGAAAACGGATGTCGGAGGAACGATGGACCTGAAAGGACTTCATAATATTTTTCCTTTAGCTTATGCGGAGGCCCCCTATCGTAAATTTCAGGAATATAATAATATGAGGGGGGTGACACATACCCGTGAAGGTTATGCGGGAATTCAGCGTTATCCTTATATCTGGGCCGGAGATTGGGGGAGTGAATGGCAGTGGTTTGAACCGGTGATACGTGCAGGACTTAATATTGGTATGAGTGGTGTGGGTAACTGGACTCATTGCATGGGAGGATTTGAACAATATTCTCCTTACGATACAGAATTATATACTCGTTGGGTACAGTTCGGTATGTTTTCACCTATCGCCATGGTGTTCGGTATGGACCATCCCCGTTACCATGAACCTTGGACTTATGGTCCGGAGGCTTTGGCCAATTTCATCAAATATGATAGTTTGCGTTATACATTGATTCCTTATATTTATAGTAATGCCTATCAACTTTATAAAACGGCACGTCCCATGATGACTCCTTTAGTGATGGACTATCCTCAGGATGAGAATACTTATCAGCTGACACGTCAGTATATGTTCGGGCCATGGATGATGGTTTGTCCTGTCACTACCAAAGGTGCACTGAGCCAACATGTTTATTTTCCCGGTGGAGAATGGTTTGATTATGAAACCGGTGAGCGTTACGAGGGCCGTCAATATAAATCTTTTCTTACTCCGTTGGATGTGTTGCCTATCTATATAAAAGCCGGAGCTATTATTCCCATGCAACCTGTTATGCAGTGGGTAGATCAGCACCCTGTAGAGATGATAATATTGGATGTCTATCCGTCAGGCATTTCTTCTTATGAGATGTATGAAGATGATGGTATATCAATGGATTATCAAAAAGGGATTGGTTCATTGACCCGTTTTACCAGCAGGCTTGCTGATGATAGTTGGACGTTTACTGCAGATAAACCGGTAGGGAAGTACAAACCTGCCAAGCACACTTATCTAGTAAAGGCTTATTTGCAGAACGTTCCGCAATCTGTGATAGAAAATGGTAAATCGTTGCCCGTTCTTTCATCAGTTACAGATGCAGAGCGGAATACAGGCTGGTTTTATGATATAGAGCATAAACGTTTGTATGTGAAGACAGCCGGAGATAACCGTCAGAAAATTGAAATTGTGGTACAATAACTTAAAGGGATGATTCTATGAGAAAAATTATCGGTTTTCGCACTTTATGTGTAGGTTTGGGAATATGGGTGGGGACTGTTGTGGTTTCTGCTCAGGGGGAGTTCAAGGCATTACCTTGGAGTCAAAGTACTGCTTATAATTCTTATCTGATGCGTGATGTACATCGGCAGTTTGCATCCCGGCAGTCAGCCATTCAGCAAGCATTTACTTCTCCTGCCGGGATGCAGGAGTACCTGGAGGGTTGCCGTGAACGATATAAACAAATAGTAGGTACTTTTTCTGAAAAAGAGAATTTAAATGTTCAGGTGGTGGGGAAGATACAAGGTACCGGCTATCATATAGAGAAAATAATTTTTGAAAGCAAGCCCGGCCGCTATGTCACAGCACATCTTTATATGCCGGAGAACACGACTGTTCCTGTTCCGGCAACATTGGAACTTTGCGGACATGGATTGAATGGTAAAGGGTCTTCGTCTCATGCCGCTATGTTGATGGCATCCAATGGCATTGCTGTACTGGTGGTAGATCCCATAGGGCAGGGAGAACGGTTGCAACTTATTGACAGGGAAGGAAAGCCGCTGACACGGGGGGCTACCACGGAACATACCTTACTGAATGCGGGCTTTAACTTGCTTGGTACTAGTTTGGCGGCACAGGAATATTGGGATAATCATCGGGCTTTGGACTATTTATTGACTCGTAAGGATATTGATCCGGAGCGTATCGGAGTATATGGATCTTCTGGTGGTGGTACTCAGACCGCTTATTATATAGGTTTGGATCCCCGTGTAAAGGTGGCGGCCATTTGTAGTTTCTTTTCTACCCGAGAACGTACTATGGAGTTGCAAGGTCCTTCCGATGGTTGCCAACATATACCCTACGAGGGGCGTGAACAACTGGAAGTACCTGATTTTGCTTTAATGATGGCTCCACGGCCTTTATTGATTTTAAGCGGTAAATATGATTTTGTCGATTTATGGGGTGCGCAGCAAGGATTTGCTGAATTACAACAGTGCTATAAAGTATTGGGAGTTCCCGAAAAGGTGGATATGCTGACAGTAGAAACAGGTCATGGACTTGGAGTTGAAAAAAGGCAAAAGTTGGTCAGTTGGTTCAAACGTTGGTTGAAAGATGATCAATCTTCGGTGAAGAAAGCGGCACAAGACCGTTTCCTGTTATCAGATATGTTTTGTACGACTCGAGGACAGGTGAATGTATCTATGCCTGGAGCACTCAGTATTATGCAGGAAAATGTGAATCAGCTGGATGAGTGGGCTTCCAAGCGTGAGGCGTTTCTTTCGAAAGGAAAGAAAACTGTCCAAGCAAAGATGCTGGATTTGTTAGGTCTTAAAGGTCTTCCTGACCATAAAATAAGAATTGAGGCAACCGGACATGATTCAATGCGTGAATATGAACAATATAAGTTTCAGCTTATAAGGGAAGGGGAGATGCCTGTTCCTTGTATTCTTATCATGCCGTCCAGAGCGAATGCTGATTCTCCTGTTGAGTTAAGGTTACAGGAAGAGGGAAAAGGAACTTATTTGAGTGAATATGCGAATTTTGCTGCTGCCTTGACGGAAGGAAAAATCTTGTTGTTGGCAGATTTGCGCGGATTTGGGGAAACAACGGATCCTGCATTCTATACGGATGCTAAATATTGGAACCGTGAGTATCGCAATGCAATGGTCAGTATGCATATAGGGCGTCCTATAATGGGACAACGTGTTGTCGATATTTTGACTTTGCTTGATTTTTGTTCAGAACACGAATTTCTGAAAGGACACCCCGTCAAGGTATTTGCTAATGGTATTTATGGTCCGGTTGCAATTCATGCTGCTTATTTGGATGAAAGAATCAACAGTGTGGAGATAAAACATAGCGTGAAGACTTGGAAGGAATACATTGAGAGGCCTATGCAGTGGGATATGTATTCTAATGTGTTGTATGGTGCTTTGAAATATTATGATTTACCGGATTTGATAAGGTTAAGCAATTGTCCCATTTGTTTTGCAGATTAAAAAATAGAATTCATTTCCACTGTAGGAGCATATTAAATGCCCAAAGGAGGGCACAGCAATCTGCTCCTGCAGTGGATGGAATATATGGCTTGTCTATTTCTTTTCCAGGAAATCAGCACGCATCGGGCTGAAACAATCTATCAGCATACCCGGTTCCAGACATACACAACCATGCACAGCATCTGGTTCCTTATACAGACAGTCGCCGGCTGATACAATTTTCTTTACGCCATTGATGGTGAACTCAAACTTTCCGCTTTCCACATAAGTCACTTGTGAATGGATATGATGGTGGACAGCTCCTACAGCTCCCTTTTCAAATTTTACTTTAACAACCATGATGTCATCATTGTAACCCATGATCTGGCGCACTACACCTTCGCCTGCAGGTTCCCATTCTTTGCCTTCTGCAAAAATGAAGTTTTCACTACCTGTTTTCATAACCTTTTTTTCAGTGTTTTTGTTTGTTTCTTCAGTACACTCTTTGTTGCTCTCTTTTTTTTCACTTTGTGCATTGCAGCTCTGCAATATTAGTGGTGCCATCAAGGCGCAAGCATACAATGCGGTTCTTACCTTACGATTCATGATCTTGCATTTAATATAAAATGAATAACTAAAACTTTTCTTCAAATATACTTATAATATGGGGAGGGTAGTTCGTCGTGATTAAAATATACGAGGAAAAGACCAAATATTACAAATCCAAGCTCCGGAAAATGGCTTATTTTGCTTCATAATGATATTTAAACTTGAATCAAAACACTAAAACAACAATGAAAAGCACATTAAAGAAAAACTGGGAAAGAATTGTCCTTTGCCTGTGCATGGCAAATTTTGCTTGTGTAGGTATAGCCCAAACTAATAAAAAATTAGATGACCAAGTTATAAATACGATGAAAACCGCCACTCGGTTTATGATGGACAAAGTGAGTTATAATGGTGGCTTCGTATGGAATTATTTGCCGGATATGTCCCGCTCATGGGGAGAAATGGAAGCCAAGAGGACAATGGTATGGATTCAGCCGCCGGGAACTCCTTCTGTCGGTCATTTGTTGCTTGACGCTTATCATGCTACAGGAGATGAGTATTATTATGAAGCTGCGAAAAAAGTGGCTAACACCTTGATTTGGGGACAGCTTGAATGTGGCGGATGGAATTATGTGTTCGATTTTGCAGGAGAGAACTCCTTAAAGTCCTGGTATGATACCGTTGGTAAAAATGGCTGGCGTCTGGAAGAATTTCAACATTATTATGGAAATGCGACTTACGATGATGCGGGTACTATGGAGGCTGCCAAATTTCTACTTCGTATGTATGTGGAAAAAAATGATCCTGCTTTCCGTCCGGCTTTGGAGAAAACCATTGATTTTGTCTTGAAAAGTCAATATCCGGTGGGTGGATGGCCTCAACGGTATCCTTTGATGTATGATCACCCTTTTCAAGGTAAGAAAGATTATTCGTCTTTTATTACTCTGAATGATGATGTGATTCCTGATGCGACCGAGTTTTTGATTCAATGCTATCAGGCAATGGGGTTGCAAGGGGTAAAGGAGCCTATTATGCGTGCTATGTACTTGATGATTTCCCTTCAACAAGGGGAACCTTATGCAGGCTGGGCGGACCAATATACAGTAGATGATTTGAAACCGGCTCATGCCCGTTCTTATGAACCGCGCAGTGTGAACACCGGTACTACCGTCCGTCTTGTTAATTTAATGATGGATTACTATAAACTTACAGCTGATACTCGTTTCCTGTCGGGGATTCCTGCTGCAATTCGTTTTTTGGAATCAATGAAATTACCGGAATCGGATGTGAAGAAATGGAAGAGTCAGTCGACTAATCCGGAAGCTATTTTGGTTCCTCGTTTTGTAGATCCTGATACTGGTAAACCACTGTATGTCCATCGTAAGGGAAGTAATGTGAAAAACGGTACTTATTATATAGATCAGAATATAGAAAATACAATAGCTCATTATAATTCGGCAACTTTTGTGAATCCTGGTGAACTGCGTCGTCGTTATGAGGAAGTGAAAAAACTTCCTGTATCCGAATTGGCGAAGAATTCACCTTTGCTGCAGGATCATTTGGTTCCTTTACCTAAATATTATACTCGTTTACGTGGAAAAGCTACGGAAGAAGTTGCCCGGAAATTGGTGAAATCACTGACTAAGGACGGTTGCTGGCTCTCTCCTTTAAAGTCAACCTCGAACCCGTATAAGCCATATACTGTTTCAGGACCTAGTGAGGAAACGAAATATATAGCTACCTTTGTAGGGGACGAGCACGATACATCACCTTATCCGTGTACCACCGGAGAATTGTGCATCTCTGTTGGGGATTATATTGATAATATGATAAAATTAATTAGTTACCTTGAAAAGTAAAGTTTGTTAGGTATAGGTTTATGAAGAATACTGTAATTTGTTTATTGTTGTTCGGGATAAGTCTGACGGCTTCTGCTCAGGAAAAGGTGGAAACAGTCTCTATGCGTTATGAAACGCAGAATGATATGCCGCTGTTCTATCAGAAGATGAAAGAAAACCTGACTTATCCTATGGCATGGGGAAATTCTTCCATCCGAAATTTCGAAAAGTGGCGTGAGGAAGCTCGAAAAACGTTATTGGATTGTATGTTGCCTGCTCCTCCTGCTACGGCTTTTGATAAGGAAGTGATAGATACCGAGCAACGGAATGGATATAGGGCGGAGAAGATTTTGTTCAGTGTTTCGGAATATTCTCGTGTTCCTGCTTATCTGTTGGTTCCTGCCGGGAATGGCCCGTTCCCGGCAGTATTGCTGCTTCACGATCACGGTGCACATTTTTCGATAGGGAAAGAGAAGATGGTACGTCCGTTCGGTGTGGAAGCATCTGTACTGGCCGATGCGGACGATTGGGCGGAAAAATGTTATGACAAACAGTATGTAGGTGATTATCTGGCAAGTCACGGATATGTAGTGCTTGCTGTGGATGCCTTGTTTTGGGGGGAACGGGGACGTAAGGAAGGAGTACGCTATGACTCACAGCAAGCGTTGGCGGCCAATATGTTACAGATGGGAATGTCTTGGGGAGCCTTGATAGCCTGGGATGATATCCGTAGCGCGGAATTTCTGGCCTCATTGCCCATGGTTCATAAGGAAAAGATAGGTACTATGGGATTTTCTATGGGAGCACATCGTGCCTGGATGGTCAGTGCCGCTACAGATGTGGTGAAGGCAGGCGCTGCTGTGTGCTGGATGAATACTACAGATAGCTTAATGACACTTACCAACAATCAGAACAAAGGCGGGTCTGCTTATTCCATGATTATTCCCGGAATACGGAATTGGATGGATTATCCTCATGTGGCATCTATCGCCTGCCCCAAACCGATGTTGTTCATCAATGGCTTGCGGGACAAACTTTTTCCTGTAAAGGGCGTTGAAAGCGCTTTCTCTACCATGCAGGATGTATGGAAGAGTCAATCGGTAGAAAATCTGTTGACTACCAAGTTCTATGATTTGCCCCATTTTTGCAGTAAGGAGATACAGGATGATATACTTGAGTTCTTTAATCAAAATTTAAAATAGAAAGCGATGAAAATTAAGATGTTGATGGCATTTGTTGCCTTGTTGTTTTCTGCTTTTACGGCAGACCGCACAATTACTATCTTTATGATAGGTGACTCGACTATGGCTAACAAACCCTTAGAGGGAGGTAATCAGGAACGTGGATGGGGCCATGTGCTGGGAGGATATTTCAGTGAGAATATTCGTGTGGAAAACCATGCTAGAAATGGTCGGAGTTCTAAAAGTTTTATTGATGAAGGATTGTGGGAGGTAGTAATTAATAAAGTAAAGCCGGGTGATTATGTTTTTATTCAGTTTGGGCATAATGATGAGAAGGCCGATGAGAAACGTCATACTGATCCCGGATCTACTTTTGATGCCAATCTACGCCGTTTTGTAAAAGAAACACGTGCTAAAGGGGGAATTCCCGTGTTGTTTAATGCCATTGTCCGTCGTAATTTCCGGAATAATAAAAATGCGGTAGCCGAAGATGATGTGCGCAAGGATTTGTCAAAGGGGAGTGTTTCTCAAGATGGAGAAGTGTTGATTGATACTCATGGAAAATATTTGGAGTCTCCGCGTAACGTGGCAAAAGAGTTGGATGTGCCTTTTGTGGATATGAACAAGATAACGCATGATTTGGTGCAGGAGATGGGACCGGAGGCTTCAAAAAAATTGTTCATGTGGATTCCTGAAGGTGTGTGTGCAGCTTGTCCGAAAGGGCGTGAGGATAATACGCACCTGAATGTATATGGGGCGCGTACTATTGCTGGTTTGACGGTGGATGCTATAGCTAAAGAGGTTCCTGCATTGGCGCCTTTTGTACGTCATTATGATTTTGTAGTGGCAAAAGATGGCAGTGGTGATTTCTTTACCATTCAGGAAGCGATTCATGCTGTCCCCGATTTTCGTAAAGCAGGACGCACTACTATTCTAGTCCGTAAAGGGGTATATAAAGAAAAAGTGGTTATTCCTGAAAGCAAGATTAGTGTTTCTTTGATAGGTGAGGACGGAGCAATTCTGACAAATGATGATTTTGCTGCTAAAAAGAACTATTTCGGAGAAGAAATGTCTACCTCCGGTTCATCAACCTGTTATATCTATGCTCCCGATTTCTATGCTGAGAATATCACTTTCGAGAATAGTGCCGGCAGAGTGGGGCAGGCAGTGGCCTGTTTTGTTAGTGGAGATCGCGCTTATTTCAAAAACTGTCGTTTTTTGGGAAATCAGGATACTTTGTACACTTATGGCAAAGACAGTCGTCAGTTTTATGACCATTGTTATATAGAGGGTACAGTGGATTTTATTTTTGGCTGGTCTACGGCATTGTTTAAGGATTGCACCATCCATAGTTTGGGTGATGGGTATGTTACCGCTCCTTCTACAGATCAAGGCAAAAAATATGGCTATGTTTTTATAGGCTGTAAATTGACGGGTGTGGCTGAGGCTCAGAAGGTGTATTTGTCCCGTCCTTGGCGTCCTTATGCACAGGCTGTTTATATTCATTGTGATTTGGGAAAGCATATTCTTCCGGTGGGTTGGAACAACTGGGGCAAAAAAGAAAATGAGGAAACCGTATTCTATGCTGAATACCGGAATACGGGAGAAGGGGCGGCTACCGCTTCGCGTGCTTCGTTTGGAAAGCAGCTGAACGATATCAGTAATTATAATGAAGCACAGATTTTGGCAGGTGATGACGGATGGAATCCGGTGGAAAATGGAAATGTGTTGTTGCAGAATTTAAAGAGATAAGCTGTTCTTTCTACCAGTAATAATACTTTGTCACTGTAGGGAGGAATTCTATTTGCTCCTATGGAAAGTGTCAGGGAAGAGTAGAATGATAAAAGGGGGATTTAACTTTGCCCCTTTTATTTTTTTAGGAACTTGTATGTCAGTATCTCTCGTTTTTTATGTATTTTTGCAACTCGAAGTTACGAAAAGAGTGTAATTTATTGGAAATGAGCGTAGGTTAATTGCTCATGATAGTAATAGGTTA
>PPYE01319634.1_pt1 | contig 131300 bp, 87 predicted proteins | sample 1559881 | NCBI WGS metagenome assembly PPYE01 (sample SAMN08240022, study PRJNA423297) | Human gut metagenome, whole genome shotgun sequencing project.
ATATACCATTCTTTATTTTTAGATTGGCTAAACTTTTTGCGTAATAAGAATCACCAACAAAGATTTCGACTTGATCCGAAGTTATGCCAAATCGTAGGATTTTGGGATTTCACAAAAAGCCCCACGGTTTAGAGTTTAATTCATTGTTTATCATCATTTTGCATGGTTGTTGTTTGAAGGATATAAAATAACTTTGTATCATCAAAATATCCGGTCACCATGTTGGTGGCATCGGTTATTCCCTGCATTCCATTACCTTGTGCAAATGCACACATTGCTGCACATAGGAGTACAGCTAAAACACTGATTTTTTTCATCGCAATTACGTCTTAAATTATTAATAATTGAACTGCGATGACAAAAGTATTTTAAGGGATTAGTGTTGGAAGAAAAGTGGTGGGTTGTCGCCTATATTCATATGAGCTGTATTTTTTTGATAATAAAGTTGTCTGGTTCAGCACATAATGTTTCAACCTGTGCAAGCAAATCAGTGATGCACATTTTGAGTTTCCCGAAAAGTCTTTCCTTCTATCATTCGTATTTCATATTTCGCTTTTTCCAAATTCAAGATGCAAAGAAATAAGAAATAATTGATAGAAACGAAAGAATATAGATTGGTAGTATAAATTCGCAGTCGAGTGTTAGTATTTGGTTTTGTGAGTTAATCTCCCATTATTCTCCTTAAATATTCCGAAGGCGTCTCCCCATACTCCTCCTTAAAACATTCTCTGAAATAAGAAACTGAGTTCAACCCAACCAGGTTGGCAATCTCCGAGATATTATATTTCCCTGACAGAAGCAATTCTTCCGCCTTCCTCATTCTAATTTTACGGATAAATCCACCCGTTGACACTCCCGTTAATGCTTTGACCTTCCTGTAAAGCGATGAATAACTCATGGATAATTCTTGTGCAATTACGGTCACATCTATCTTTTCATTCATCAGATTTTCTTCGATGATCCGAATCATTTTTTCGATAAACTCGTTATCTATCTTATTGAGCGAATCCTTTATCATAGACCGCTTTAACGCATTATTCGAATAAAACAACGAAGCTATCTGCGCCTTTGCCTCCAGCAGGTTGGAGACACGGCTTCTCAGCAGCGAGGCACTAAACGGTTTCGTAATATACGAATCTGCTCCGGCATTATATCCCTGCGCCTTATCTTGTAAGGCATCCTTTGCCGTCAGCAATATAACAGGTATATGACTGGTTTCTATATTAGATTTAATTTCCCGACATAGTTCCATACCGTCCATTATTGGCATCATCACATCGCTGACAATTATATCCGGGATACTGGCCTGTGCCGCTTTTAACCCCTGTTCGCCGTTTTCGGCAACGATGACATCATAAGAAGCTGTCAATGCTCCAGCGATATAGTCACGGATATCATCTTCGTCTTCTACAATCAGAATAATAGGCTTGTTGGTTTTCTCATTTTCTGTCTCGATAATCAATTCGTCAGGGGTGGTATCAATGTGGATTGCATCCGGATAAGTATTGTTCGTAACCAGACGAATACGAAAAGAAGAACCTGCACCCGTTTTACTGTCAACAAGAATAATCCCTTCGTGCAAGTCGATCAGGTTTTTTACCAAAGCAAGGCCGATACCAAAACCGGGACTGTTTTTCTGCTTATTAACCCGGTAATATCGCTCAAAAATCAGGTCGAGTTCCTCTTCCGGTATTCCTACGCCCGTATCACGTACCTCTATTTCCGTATAGTCCACTTCATTAACGCAAACTGTTTGCAAGGTAAGCGCAATACTTCCATTATGGGTGTACTTAAACGCATTGGACAGCAGGTTGTCCAGAATCATGGTGATAACATCCGGATCGAAATAAAGTTGCTTTATTTGAGTGTTAATGGCAATATCGAAGCGCACATTTGCTTTTCGGTTCAATTCTTTGTATTTCAACCCTATCTCCTGAACCTTTTCCGCAATGTTGCCTCTGCTTATTTGCAGTTTTTTATTCTGGGTTTCCGTCTTCCTGAACTCAAGTATCCGGGTTACAAGATTCAGCAGTTGGATAGCACTCTTATGGATAAGAGACAGTTGTTGTTTATGTTCAGATTTAATACCTAAGTCGTTTTGCATATCCTCCAACGGACCTAATATTAAAGTCAGCGGGGTTCTTAACTCATGGGTTATGTTGGTATAAAACCGAAGACGTTCCTCGTTAAGTTCTTGTTGCTTTTGCGCTTTCTCTTTTTCAAGAATCAATGAATTACGTACCTTTAATCGACGTTTGTAAACCCGAATGACAATAGACACCGATACTACCAAGCAAATAAAATACAATAGTTTAGCCCACCATGTGAGCCACAGCGGAGGATGTACAGTTATAGCAAGTGTAGAATACTCTTCAGGCCACAATTGATTCTTATAGCGGGCTTTCACTTGCAACTTATAGCTGTTGTAGGGTATATTGTGCAATGTAATTGTGTTTTCTCCGGCCGTATTTACCCACGAATCGGTCAGTCCCTCCAGTTTATACGCATATTCTACGTTGCTTTGAAGCGACTTGTTCATCACATTGAACGACACGCTAAATGTATTAATGTCATAGTCCAAAGATACCTTTCCTTTTATCATAGGAAGAGACGTATCATACCCGCCTTCGTGCGGACAATTGCTGTGAACGTTAAATTCCGTAAATGCCACTGGTGGCAGAACTACATTTACAGGTCTGTTGGCCGGATTAAAATAGCAAACTCCGTTTAAACTTCCAAAATAGATGGTACCATCCTGCGTTTTGGTAACCGAGTTGGGCATATACGTGCCATATAATGCACCATCGGTGTGGTCGTAATTCAGAAATCGCTTTTCCGACTCAATAAAACAACTGATTCCTGTATTCGTACTTACCCATATATTACCTTGTAAATCCTCTTCTATGGAACAAACCATGTTACAGGCCAGTCCGTTCTTTGAATTGAACATTTCGTATTCATCAATTCGGCTATCAGGAAAAAGAGTCAATCCTTCTGTTCCGGCGGCCCACATCCTGTTTTTTGAATCTCTGAATAGCTGATTAACCTGATTGTTGTGAAAAGCGGTTTCTTTGCTAAGATATTCTATTTCTTTGCTCGTTGTATTATAAATTGCGATTCCTCTACTCAAAGTGCCAATCCAGATATTCCCATATTTATCTTGCGAAATGGCCCGGATAGCATTTGTAGGCAAATCACTGTTCCCCTGATTAATAAAATATTTTTCCTTCTTTTCCAGATTATATAACTCCAATCCATTATCGCTTCCTATCCACACATTTTTATAACTATCTTCGAAAAGGCAATAAATTGGCGATGGATTTCCTTTTACATTATAACTGGTAAATTTCTGCTCTCTACCATTAAAAATATCTATTTTAAGATTTTCACTCCCAAACCACAGATTATTATCTGAGTCTTTCAACGAAGAAAAGTATCTTGAGGAAGAAACTTCTCCTGTTTTATCCAAATAAAACTTATAATTCCTGCCGTGCTTATTTACATTGATTCCTCCTCCATCTGTTCCCATCCAGATTTTTTCCTGCCCATCAACACAAATAGTTAACACTTCTTTATCATTTAATCCATTGGTAACTCCGGGTATTTTGTCTATTCTCCAACTTTGGAAGAAAGAAGATTTATTACTAATAAAACTAACTCCACCACCATTAGAACCTATCCATACGTTTCCAAAAGAATCTTCTTGTACACACAGCACGGTAGGATTTGCAATCCCCCAGTTGATATCTTGAATAAACATGTGGTTCACATCTTGCTTTCCCGACAGGATTTTATCTACATCTTTTGCCTCAAAATAACACAAGTCTGAACTGGTCCCAACCCATATCCGGTCGTTATTTGCCTTATACACACATATCACTGCTTTCTGAATAGAGGGATATAAACCATCAATATCCCTAAAATTCCGGAATGTTTCTGTCGAAATGTCAAGCAATGAAAGCCCTCCCTCGGTAGCAATCCAAACCGTTGAGCCTGTTCCTGTGAAAATATAGTTCACAATATTATTGGGTAGCGAGTTTGGATTACCGGATATGTGTTTAAAATTTCTTATTTTCTTATTCGATGGGGTAAAAATAGAGAATCCTTCATAAAAGTGACCGAGATATATACATCCATTGGCTGCTTCTGCCAACGTATTTATTCCGTCCACTGGAAAGCCCTCCACCGTTGATACATTATAGTGAATAAACCCGGCTGTATCCGGATCATATAATTCTAAGCCTTTGTTTGTAGCAACCCAGACGTTGCCGTCAGAGTCAACTAATACATCCATCACTTCGTCGGATATCAACGAATTGGATTTGGTTTTGTCGTGCACAAATGCAGCGAATGTTTCCGTTTCGCAATCGAATACATTTATTCCTGCCCATCTGTTGGCTATCCACACTTTATTATGAATAGTATCGGTTTTAATCCGGCGGATTTCATTGCTGTTGAGCATTTCCCGATCCGGCATCTTTATGTACACGGTAAATTTGTTCCCATCGTAGCGGTTCAAACCATATTTAGTTGCAAACCATAAAAAGCCGGATTTGTCTTGGGCAATGTCTGTAACGTACTGGCTAGACAGACCATCTTTCATGAGCAGGTTGACAGTAGGTAACTGTTGTTGCGCACCATTGGTTTTGTGAGTAGTGAGCAACAACAAGCTTATGAAGAGAATAAGTGTGAATTTCATATTATTGTGTTTGGTTGATTTAACCCCAAAGTTACTATACTTTCTGCAAACCCCAACATTGCAATCACGAAGTACCGCCGGTATTCTTTCAAATATCGACTACAATTCTTTCACTGAAAGAATATCGCCGATTTTGTGAATCTCAGCAACCACTAAACAATCTTTAATACTCTACTTTCGTTAGCGAAACATCTGAACGATTTTATATAACAGACGTCAGGTAAATACAGTGATCAACAAGGTTAAGCTAAAGGTGCAAAAGATTGGTTTTAGGTTTTCAAGCAGAGTTAAATAAATTACTTTTTAACATTAAATTATCGTAAATGGAAAAACACAGGTTTTTATTATTGTTTACCGTTTTGTTATTCGGAACAATAAGTATTTTTGCACAACAGGCCAAACGAGTTACCGGGCTTGTGAAAGATGCTTCCGGTGAAGCCATAATCGGAGCAAGTATAACCGAAAAAGGCGCCGCAACAGGCACCATAACTAACGTTGACGGAGAGTTTGAATTGAATGTCTCGCAGGGTTCAACTCTCAGTATATCCTACCTTGGTTACGTAACTCAGGAGATTCCTGTAGGGAATCAAACCTCTTTCAATATTACATTATTGGAAGATACGCAACAACTCGATGAGGTTGTTGTAGTGGGTTATGGTACGATGAAGAAATCCGACCTCACCGGGGCCGTGGTAAGCGCCAACATCAAAGATTTCGAGAAATCGCCCAATACAAATGTCGTTCAGGCGCTTCAGGGTACCGTTCCGGGATTGAATATCGGGCAGATAACATCGGCAGGTTCAACACCTTCCATATCCATTCGCGGCACAAATACGTTATCAGGAAATAAAAACGTTTTGATCGTTCTGGACGGCATTATATACAACAGTTCCCTGTCTTCTATCAATCCTAACGACATTGCATCAATCGATGTTTTGAAAGACGCCAGTTCCGCAGCTGTATACGGTGCGCAGGCAGCCAACGGAGTGCTCCTCATTACCAGTAAAAAAGGAAAAGCAGGCAAAGCAAAAGTATCATTCTCCTCGGCCTACTCCGTTTCAAATCCTACAAAGAATCTGCGTCCTATGAACCGCGAAGAATATTTTGACTACACCAAAAAAATGTGGTACGACAAGGCATACATGGATCCTGATTATACAACTCCTAATCCTGATTTTAAAATGTCGGACTATCTGCCCGATATAGTGATGCTGGATAAAGATCAGAGTGACGGTATTGCTCCGTACGATTACAATTGGTGGGACGAAGGAACCCGTACCGGCTCTATCCTTGAAAACCGATTAAGCGTGTCGGGAGGAAATGAATCCATGTCTTACCTGATTTCTTTCGAGAATGTAAACCAGAAGGGATATATAATTAACGACGACTTCAAAAGAAACAGTATCCGTGTAAATTTGGATACCAAACCCTACAAATGGGCAAAATTGGGCGTTCAGGCCTTTGGGTCGTTTGTGAATCAAGACGGCGCCGAACCGGATGTAGCGTTACTAATGAGACAAAATCCACTTATCAGACCTTATGATGACGAGGGAAAGATTGTTCCGTATCCATTTCAATCACTTGATCTGAACCCATTTATGGGAACAGATGTAGCAGATAAAGAACGGCATAATTACTTTTTTGCCAATATTTATACCGAAATAGACTTACCGCTGAAAGGGTTGACCTACCGGATGAATTTTGGTAACAACTACCGCATCGATGAACATTTCCGTTCAAGCCAGTATGACGCCAGTCTTACCGGAGAAGCCTATAAACAGCACAAAAGCTACTACGATTACACCATCGACAATATACTGAATTACAACAATACATTTGGCAACCACAACATTGCCGCAACCCTATTGTACGGTGCCAGCGAACGCAAATACAACTATACTGAAGCCAAATCGCAAAAGTTTGAACGGTTAACACTTGGATACAATGCCCTAGAACTGGGCAAAGACCGATTTGCCAACTCCGATGCGTGGGAAGAAGCCCTGTTGTACCAGATGGCGCGTGTAAACTATAAATACAAAGACCGGTATCTGGCCACCGTCACCGTTCGCCGTGACGGATTCTCCGGATTCGCAGAGAACAACAAAACCGCCGTCTTCCCCTCGGTAGCTTTGGCATGGGTACTGTCCGAAGAAAACTTTTTTAAAGTATCGTGGGTAGACTACCTGAAACTTCGCGGAGGCTGGGGCATCAGCGGTAACCTCACCGAACGCTATAAATCGCTGGCTAAGGTTACAACAGCTTCGGGATACGTATTTGGCGATGGCGGTACAACCGAAATACGCCAGCAAATCACCTCGATGGCCAACAGAGATTTGAAATGGGAAAAAACCGCCGGATTTAATTTCGGACTGGACTTCACCTTATTTAATAGCCGCCTGTTTGGAACAATCGAAGCTTATCAAACGGAAACCAAGGACTTGTTATATGATATGGCAATTCCTTCATTAACAGGATTCACCTTAGTAAGTTCTAACATCGGAAAAATCAGGAACCGGGGGATCGAACTTACGCTGAATTCAAGAAACATCGTGACCAAAGATTTCGAGTGGAGCACCACCTTCAATATCTCTTCCAACAGTAACAAAATTCTTTCTTTGCTGGGACAGGATGCCGACGGCGACGGGCGTGAAGACGATTTGATAGCCAGCAACCTCTTCATCGGCGAATCCACATCAGCCCTCTATAACTACATGATTGACGGAATGTGGCAACTGAACGACGATATTCCCAAGGGTTACAATCCCGGAAACTATAAGATCAGGGATATGACAGGCGAAGGCGATATAACCGTTGACGACCGCGTAATAATAGGGAAAGAAGACCCCGCCTACCGTTTCGGGCTGATGAATAAATTCAGATACAAAGACTTCACATTCAGTTTCTTCATTAACTCCATACAGGGAGGAGATAACGGCTATCTGGGAAGCAACTCAAGCGCCATACACCGGGGAGATACCAACAACCGCCGTTGGAACATGCCCAGCAAAATGGCTGCCGACTACTGGTCGCCAAGCAATCCTGATGCTACCTATTCATTGGCTACAGCTTCAGGTGCTATCGTGCCGACACTTTACCAGGACAGAAGTTTCATTCGCTTGCAAGATGTCAATTTATCCTATAACCTGCCTAAGAGATGGTTAAATTCGATAGGTGCTGAAAGCCTGGACGTATTTGTTAACGGTAAGAACCTGATAACCATTACCAACTGGAAAGGTTGGGATCCCGAAACGAACGATGAAGACGGACATGCCAATGGCGGCTATTTCGGACGACCAGTTTTAAGAAGCTTTACTTTCGGTTTGAATGTTACATTTTAAAAATTAAATCACATGAAAAAACATATTCTATTTTATCTATTATCCGCCTGCTTGCTGATAGCCTGTAACGAATCGGATTTCCTGCGCGAGAAACCGCTGGATTTTATGAGTACGGAGAACTCCTACGAAACTGAAAAGGATTTCGATATGGCAATAAACGATCTTTATGACCTGATTCGCTGGGAGTTTTATGGATTCGATGAATACCGCCCTATGGACTACTTGTATGGAACCGACTTAATGTACGACGGTGAACCGGGTGGCACGGAAAGACATGGCAATATGACTGCGGCTTATCATCCTACGGCAGTAATTCCGAAAATACATTGGGACAACCTGTACAAAATCGTATCGGGAACCAACGTTGTGATAGACCGTATCGATGATAAAGACTTCCCCGAAAATACTAAGAAGCAGTTCAAAGCCAAGGCCTCTTTTTTCAGAGGATTTGCTTACAGAACCTTGGCTTACTTATATCAGGGTGTTCCTTTGGTGCTGGAAGAAATAACCACACCCAAAAACGATTTTGTGAGATCAAGGAAAGAGCAGACATTGGATCAGGCCATTGCCGACGTGAAATTTGCAGCTGAAACCCTAAAAGACATCGCGGCGGTAAAAGATGGCGAAATATCTTCAACAGCGGCTTACCATCTTTTATCCGAGTTATACCTTGCAAAAGGTAATTATCAGGAGGCTGTTGACGCAGCAAGCAAAGTAATAGACAATCCGGCAATGAATTTGATGAAAAACCGTTTCGGTTCCAGAGCCAACGAAACTCCGGGAGATGTGTACTGGGATTTATTCCGCATGAACAACCAGAATCGGGGTGCAGGCAACACAGAAGGCATTTGGGTTGTTCAATACGAAACCGATTTGCCCGGTGGGGGTAGTTCTACCGTAACTGCAAAAACAACGGGAAACTATTGTTGGGAAAGAAATTTTGCACCTATGGTCAGGGATGTAAAATTACGGGTAGACGGTAAAGACTACACTCCGTTTAAATGGCCGGTAAGCGATTATACAGGCGGCAGGGGCATCGGCTGGGGCATTTCGACCCGTCATTACAGCAATACTGTTTGGGAAAGCGACTTCAATAATGATATCAGAAATGCCAATCACAATTTCGTACGCAAATTTGCCGTACATGATGAGGGTTTTAAACAACAGTTCGGCATAGAGTATATTGATGTAGATAACCCACCGACCAACCTGATAGTAGGGCAAGGTGGAAGCATGAGCATTCCCGGACGCTACCTGTATGCTTATCAAAGTAAAATAACAACCCCGGGCAATCATCCCGACCCGTTGTATGCAAATAAAGAAACCGGAGAATTGAAATCCAGTGCAGGAGCTACTTATACCGACCAATATATGTTCAGACTGGCCGAAACTTATTTATTGAGGGCCGAGGCTTACCTTGGCCTCAATGATAAAGGAAAGGCGGCTGCCGATATCAACGAAATAAGGAAAAGAGCCAACGCTACCCCCGTAGATGAAACAGATGTTGACTTGGACTATATTCTGGATGAGCGTATCCGCGAACTGGGTATTGAAGAAAAGAGAAGACTGACTTTGATGCGGACAGGCAAGTTGTACGATCGCGTAAAAAGATTCAACCCCTACTATGCAAACCCGGAAACGAATGGCGATGGTGTAGGTATATTAGAGAAATATAATGTGTGGCCTATACCCCATTCGGCTATCGAAGCAAATATAGGTGCAGTATTGGAACAGAATCCGGGTTATGAATAACGATTAGTAATATGTATTAGTTTTCAGGTAATAAGATTCATAATAACCCCGTTAGCTGAGCACCTCAGCTAATGGGTTATTTTTCAATTTCAACAAAGATAAAATAATGGAAAAGAAGAAACTCAATTTAATTTTGATATCCATTCTGGTAAGCATAACGGGTGTATTTGCTCAGATAAAAGTCAGTAACCAACAGACTTCGGTAAATGATTTTCCTTTAATGGCTAAAGGAGTAACTACCGGCATTCACATCGACCCTGCCGATTACGAAGTCGTAAAAATCGCATCAGGATTATTGGCGGAAGATATTCAGCGTGTAACAGGCATGAAGCGCAAAGTAGCTATTTCCGCAAAAATAAGATCAAAGGTAGCCGTTGTAATTGGGACGTTAGGGAAAAATCAGTTTATTGACCAATTGATACGAGATAAGAAACTAAATGTATCTTCCATTGAAAACGGTTGGGAACAATACATTATCCAAACAATAGACAAGCCTACTCCGGAAATAGACAAAGCTCTGATCATTGCAGGATGCGACCGCCGGGGAACAGCTTTTGGCGTATTTTCCATATCGGAAACCATTGGAATCAGTCCGTTGTATTGGTGGGCAGACGTTCCTGTTAAAAAACAAAGTGCACTATACTTACAACCCATTAATTACGTCTCGAAAGCGCCAAGCGTAAAGTACAGAGGCATTTTCATTAATGACGAAGGCTGGGGATTCCGCCCTTGGGCGGCCGAAACATGGGAACCCGAAGTAGGGAATGCAGGCCCCAAAACTTATTCAAAAGTATGTGAGCTCATCCTCCGCATGAAAGGAAACATGCTGGCCCCGGCTATGCACCCCAAGACTGTCGCATTTAACCTGATACCCGAAAACAAAGTAGTCGCGGATAAATATGCCATTATAGTTACCTCTTCGCACTGCGAACCTTTGCTGTACAACAACACTACCGAATGGGATAGCAAGATTAACGGCGAGTGGAATTATCTGAAGAATAAAGAAGGAATCAACAGCGTACTCGACAAACGCGTATCCGAAGTCGCCCCCTACGAAAACGCTTACGTACTGGCTATGCGCGGCATACACGATGCAGGAATGGTTGGTGTATCTGATGAACAAAAGGTTAGCGTAACAGAACAAGCCATGCAAGACCAACGTGACATTCTCAGGAAATACATCGGAAAGCCGATAGAAGAAATTCCACAAATATTCGTACCCTACAAGGAAGTACTGGATGTTTATGAAAAAGGGCTTAAACTACCTGAAGAGGTGACCATCGTGTGGCCAGACGACAACTACGGCTACATAAAACGTTTGAGCGATGCTAACGAACAAAAAAGGAAAGGCGGTTCGGGCGTGTATTATCACATCTCCTATCTGGGCGAACCGCACGATTACCTCTGGCTCAACACCACACCACCCGCTTTGATGTACGAAGAGATGAAGAAAGCTTACAATGCTGGTGCCGATCGCTACTGGTTACTGAACGTCGGAGATATTAAACCCGGTGAACTGGGAATGAAATTCTTTCTGGACATGGCTTGGGACATTGATCGTTTCAATTTCGACAATACCTATACTTTTGATGCTGATTACCTGGCGTCGATATTCGGCGAAGAATACAAAGAAGAGTTGCAAAACATTATTGAAACTTACTGCAATCTTGGTTTCCAGCGTAAACCGGAAGCTATGGGCTGGGGATTCGAATGGAATCATTCTAACGGACGTGCGCAACTGTTGAATACTGATTTTTCGTTTATTAACTACAACGAAGCGGAAAACCGGATGATGGAGTACGACCGTATCTCCGATAAAGCGGAAAAGATATTAAAAGGGCTTCCCGAAGTTTATCAGGCTGCTTTCTACGAATTACTGTTTTATCCTGTAAAGGGGGCCGCATTGATGAATAAGAAGATGTTGACCGCCCAACAAAACCGATGGTATGCCTGGCAAGGACGCGCCGCCACAAACCGCTATGCCGATCTGGCACGGAGCTATCACGATAGCATTCAAATTTATACGAAGCATTACAACACAATGCTGAACGGCAAATGGAATAAAATGATGAGCCTCGCTCCGGGTTGGACGGCTACTTACCAAAATATGCCGCCGACAGACTCAATAAAGGTAGCATCAGGAACGGATATGCGAATCTTCATCCCCGGAAAAGATACGGACTATGGTGTAAACAACCTGCACGTGCTGCCTTGTTTAACTACATATACCAGGAAAAGTACCTTTATCGAGCTATATAATAAGGGTGATAAGGCGTTCCGCTGGCAAGCATCTACTTTGAACAATTGGATCAGGCTAAGCCGGACATCGGGCGAAACTTTACTACAAGACCGTATCATGGTGGAGGTGGATTGGGCAAAAGCGCCCGTTGGCACCAACCTCGCCGGGGAGATAACCATCACTTCGGACGGCAAAACCGAGAGGGTGTTCTTGCCGTTATTTAATCCGCAATCGCCAGGCATCGAAGAGTTGAAAGGATTGTATGTGGAAGAGAACGGCTATGTATCGATTAACCCCGCGCATTTCCACCGCAAGCAGGAGAATGACGACATCCAGATAAGAACGATCAAGGGATTGGGGTATGAAGGAGAATGTCTTCAGTTGGGCGAAGCGACCAAACCCTCCCAACTCTCGGGAAATATCCTCAGAGTTCCCAAAGTGGAATATGATTTTCATACCTTCAGCGCAGGTACGGCTACTGTTTACGTATATGCCTTGCCATTGTTTCCTCTCAATTCCAAATACGACACTCGCTATGGCGTGATGATAGACAATGGCATGATACATTGGCTGACGACAGCGGAAAAGGAATATTCCAGTCAATGGACAATCAATGTAGCTCGCAACAGTTCTATCAATGTATTTAACATGAATATCGACAAACCGGGAAGACATACATTGAAACTACTTTGCGGCGATCCGGGAATGGTTATCCAGAAGATAGTAATCGATTTCGGCGGAATGAAACGCTCGTATCTGGGACCGGAGCCGACGTTGGTGGATATATTTTAAAACTTATGAAAAGAATTGTAAGAACATTCTTTTTTCTCTTTTGCATCACAACGGTATGTTACGCTCAAGATCCAATGGTAAGGATAAGCTTAGTCAGGAACTCAATATTTATCTCGATGGTCTTTTTACACGGGTAACCTAGATTCACAGAATGTTCGAGGAAAAGGAATGTTCATTTACACCTAGTATGATATTGCAGCAGTTATTTGCAAAAAAGAATGACCATTTCTTATTGAAGCAATTTCGAATTCACAACAAGTACTACCGGGAACTGGCGGGAATTGAATTTAATTAGAAAACCGTACAGAGGTGGGAAAAGATCGAATTGTATCTTAAGAAACATATTCAAAAAAAGTATAATTATTACCCGGTAATCTTACTGAAATACTGGATAATCAGGATTTGTATCATTTGCTGGGTGTAACGAAAAGGACTCTACAGCGTTACCGGCAAAAGAAATTACTTAAATATCACATGGTAGACAACAGTAAAGCGTATTACCTAAAATCAGAATTACCAGAGTTTTATGGGAGAGGTCAAAAAAGGATTGAAGAGCGGGAAAAACACAAGAGATTATCGGCCTATTAAAATAAAAAATACCTCAACTCCTTGCAAATCTAAAATAATTCTATACATTTGTGACTATATTTAAATATTGGTCATACGGACAAATAAAGTAAAACCATGCCAAAAGCCTTTACCGACAAAGAAAAAGAATCCATCCAGACTAAACTCCTTGAAGGAGCCCGGCAGTGCATTACCCGCTTCGGAATACGGAAAACCACCGTGGACGACCTCGTGAAAATAGCAGGCATATCCAAAGGTGCTTTCTACCTGTTCTATCCAACCAAAGAACATCTCTTTTACGACGTAATCATGGATTGCAGCGAAGGCTTGCACCGCAAATTCGAACAATCCATGACGCAAATACAAGGCCCCATCACCATGGAGAAATTCATCGAACACACCATCCAGTGGATAAAAGAACTCGAAGGAACCTTCCTCATCACCATATTTCAAAATGGTGAACTGGAACACCTCGAACGCAAACTACCCGACGATATCGTTGTAGGCCACCACATTGGCGACGACGAAATGGTGCGAAACCTCTTCGACATGATGCACATAACACCACCCCAAAATATCCCCGTTTTCGCCGGAGCCCTGCGATCTGTCTTCCTTACACTACTCCACAAAAAAACCGTAGGCGAAGGCATCTATTACGACGTATTAAGGGAAATGCTCTCAGCCTTGTTTCAAAATTATATCATTAAAACCTATCCAAACCTAACGACATGATACAAGTAGAAAACTTACAGTTCAGTTACACCTGCCAGCCGTTTATTGAAAACGTAACTTTCACAGTGAGTAAAGGCGAGATATTCGGTTTTTTGGGACCTTCGGGAGCCGGAAAAAGTACCCTGCAAAAAATCCTCACCGGATTCTTGAAAAGTTACCAGGGAAGCGTACTGGTAAATAACTCCGAAGCGCGTAACATCACTAAGGATTTTTACGAACACATCGGCATCGACTTCGAATTCCCAAGCGTGTTTGAAAGGCTCACCGCAAACGAAAATCTTAACTTCTTCGGTTCCCTTTACGCCGGAAATAAAATCCCCACTGCCCAACTGTTGGCAATGGTTGGCCTCGAACGCGACGGTAACAAAAAAGTATCCGAGTACTCCAAAGGCATGAAATCCAGATTGAACTTTATCAAAGCCCTCATCCACCGCCCCGATATTATCTTTCTGGATGAACCTACAAGCGGACTCGATCCCTCCAACTCGCGCAACATGAAACAAATTATCAACGATCTGCGCTCCGAGGGTCGTACTATCATTCTAACCACCCACAACATGCACGACGCGGCTGAGCTATGCGATAAAGTGGCATTTATCATCGACGGCTGCATAAAAGCACTCGATACTCCACATAACTTCATGCGGTCACACGGAGGTACCCATATAACCTATACCTATACAGACGGCCCAAACGGAACCGAACGTACAGGCGAAGTACTATCCACTGAAACCTCTGCCGATAGTAAACTGCAACAACTCATCGCCGAAAACCGTCTATTATCTATTCACAGCAAAGAGCCCACCCTCGAAGACGTATTCGTTGAACTAACAGGAAGGAGGCTGCAATGAAACGCTTCATCAACCTTCTCTCGGGCGATGTACAATTTCAGAAGAAGTATGGTTTTTACCTGCTTTACCTGTTTTTCACGGCCCTCTATATCGTACTTATATACGTACTGCCCCAAAGCTGGCACAGCCATGCCACATCGGTAGTCATCTTCTCCGATCCCGCGCTGCTCGGCCTTATCTTCATTGGTGCTATTGTGTTATTCGAAAAAAGCGAAAAGATTACTAACTCTCTCGCTTCGTCTCCCGTCAGAATATGGGAATATGTAGTCTCAAAAGGCATCTCACTAGCCATTATTTCCACTCTGTGCGGCGTGATTATCGCTCTTGTAACAGGTAAAAATCTCAACTGGCTGCTATTTGTGTGCGGATTATTTTTCGGCTCATGCATGTTTACCTTCACTGGTTTGGCGTTGAGCACACGCATCTCCAATTTCAATCAATTCATCATTTACCTCATACCCATTAGCCTGTTGATGGCAGCGCCCGGCCTGCTTTACAAATTCTGGATACAATCCCCGTGGTGGCTTTTTCATCCCGGAGCAGCCGCTTATAACCTGATCGACGGAACCCTCGGCTACCAGTGGATAGCAGCCCTGAGCCTTGTTTTCTGGTTGATTATTACCTTTATATTTGCTAAAAAAGAAACAAACACAATGTTCAAATCACTGGGAGGAGCCAAAATATGAGCGCACTAACTGTTTCATTTAAAATGCTTACGCGGCAGATTAAAGACGATAAAATATCAGCCGTAATGATCGGCTTCCCTGCGCTAGTAGCCATTGCCCTTTACTTTCTCGCCCCTATTATAAGCAATAACCTGATTAACAAATACGGACAGGAATGGAACCTGCAACTATTCTACCCAATGTTCGACGCCATAGTGATAGCATTTTCATTCTGCATGCCCGGTTTTGCTGCAACGATGATAATGCTCAGTGAGTTAGATGACAAAGTAGTGCCATCCTTCTGTGCTTCCCCGTTGGGCCGGGGTGGATACCTTTTCTCCCGTTTAGGATTGCCTACACTTTTCTCTGCAGCACTGGCAGCCGTACTTTGCTTAGGGTTTAACCTCGCGGGGCTATCAACCATAACTTACGGGATCGTTATCCTGATATCCTTGATTTCGTGCATGCTGCCCAGTATGATTGTTATCGCCTTTGCACGCAACAAAGTTGAAGGAGTAGCACTCTTCAAAATGTCGATATTCACCACCTTTGCTATACTTATTCCCTTTTTTGTGGAGAGCTGGGTACAGTGGGTTTTCGTGCCTTTCCCTTCGTTCTGGATTGGGAAGATGGTAAAACATGTGAATTACCTGTACGTAATTCCAACAATCATTATTTCCCTGATGTGGCTTTTCCCATTATGGAAGCGGTTTATGAGGAAGATTTAAGTTAATAAATCAAATTGTGTGACTAGTCCTAAAAATCCGTTACAGGTTTGATTGGGCAAAAATATTAATAATTTATGAGATAGTTCCCGGGCTGGCCCGGGAACTATCTTTATTTTTATAGATTCTGATCTCTATTAGTTTTTGTTCATGCATTTCATTTGGCGTTTTCATATAACAAGACCAATGAGGTCTTTTGCTGTTATTTTCTATCAAATTCTTATGTTTTCTAAAACGAAGATGTGAATTTGTAGTTATCCGATAACTTCTTGCCGGTTTTATCAGTAAGTGATTAGCTTTTAAAATAGATAAGAACTTATCACGCCCTACTTTAATTTCCTTTAATGGCTCATAAAGAAGGTAGTATAACTTACGAAAACCGATTCGTGGCATATCCTTACGGATAGATGCTACCATACACACCACTTGTTGGGCCTTATCCTGTTGCTTTTTCCTACTCCAACGGGAACGAGAATAAACCTGTCTGCTTACCCCGAGCAATCCACAGGTGGAAGATTTACTCACTTTGTATTCTCTTGAGAATTGGTCTTTCGTTTTTCAAGAAACTTGATTTTTTGCTGGAGTTCCAAGGGCTTTTGCTCTTTGCTTTTGGGCATATTGCCGAGTGTTTGATTTTCCCAGTCAAAGGTACCATATTTTCTCAGACAAGCTATCACTGTTTGTCCTCCTTGAATTCCATATTTTCTTTTGGCGGCTTGTAACTGGAAGATCACCGCGCTCAATCTCTGATAGTTTAAAAGACATGCTGTAATTTTTCTGACTACGTTTTAAATTATGAGTTGCTTTTTCTTCCATAACATTATTTTTGATGTAACGCTATTTCAGGACGAGACAGTCACTAAATTAAAATTCCTTCAAACTCCCCGTTTTTTTGGAGGGGGGAGATTTGAAAGAATTTATATAATAAAACTTCAACCTTATAGTTGGCGTTTACACAAAATTGAGGACAGCCCCAATTGATACGAAATTATCGTATGTTTTTAGGAATTAGGGTCATCTCTACAGAGCCATTATTTACAGTATATGGTTTATATGTTGTTCTTTTCCCACTAAGCCAAGATGAACTTGACTTCTTATCTGTTATTACTGGATCATAATAATAGAAAGTTAATGTTCCTAAATGATCGGATCCAACTGTAGTTGTGACTTTAGTCGATGTGCTTTTGGATTCTTTAGATGTAAAACCATATCCAATTTTAGCTCCAAATTTTCCAAATGTACCTTCTCCAACAAAATCAGCTTTGTGAGCATACTCATTTTGATAAGATTCTGTTCTTTCAATTGTCTGACCATCATCTCTTTCATCTACAGATATATGTATTACTAAAGATTTAGAATATAAATCCCATGGTTGCAAGAATATTTGATTTCCAAAAGAATAATTAGCAGGAAATATCCATTTAGATTCTAAATTGTCTGGATTTACAGTATATGTATTTTTTGAATGTCTGAACATAGTACTATTTACATGTTGTACAGATACTTTTTTAATGGCAAAAACTTCTGAGGGTTTTAATGGCATAACCAAAGTGGTTTTCATTGATTCAGAACTATTTTGATCTGAAACCATACATGTAAATACAAATTCAAACATTCCATCAGTCCATACCCTCTTAACTATTTCCTCAGCTGTTAAGTATCTTTTTTTCTCTGTTGTAGATTGTAAAAATCCATCCTTTCCTTCTTGATCAGCAATCATTTTATAGGTTCTAGGATTAAGTCTAAATCTATAAAGAGTTTCTCTAACATTACGTTTTAGTTCACCTATATCTGTTTTATTTTTTATTCCATAATAAATATAATCTCTATCATACCCATATGGGTTATCTTTATAGATATCGTACGCATCAATAATTTCCTTATCTAGTTTAGATTCGCTCATATAATAGCCAGTTGCCGTAATTTCAACATCTTCTTCAAAATTAGAATGCCTTGTTTGTGGAGAAAGCAGAGGAAGAGGTTTGCTGCCATCAAAAATTTCATTAACAAACTTGTAAGTTAATTCCCCTGCTGATCTAGTTTTTGGATTCATATTAACTTCTATCCGTTCATTGTTTTTTACAACCAGACAAGGAAATCCAGGGACTTCATTAAGGGGTAATTTAAGAGCACTTTCGCCATTAACATATAAATGATTGTCATTATCATCTCGACTAATTACGGCAACTTCATCATCATTTATATCCCAATTATTGGGGGTAAAATCACAATATAAAGATAAATCAGGAACCAATATGTTTAATAGAGGAAGAGTCTCTTCTATTTTAATGAGTTCCTCCTCACTGCAATAAGACAATAGCATGTCTCTAAATGTTTGATTTCCATCTATTATTTTATCTTTGACAAAAGGATAAAAGACATCATAATCATGATCAAATTGTAATAATGCTTCCTCTTTTATAAAGGATCGTATCTTTTCTTCATTATATAAAGCTTTAGATAATATTTTAGCAAATGATTTTTGTTTTTCAATAACATCATCTTGCTCAATTTTGCTCCTATCCAGAAGGTTTTGGTCATTAGTATCTTCAAAACCATCTGAACAAGAAATAAACATAAATAACACATAAATGCTTACAATTAATTTTTTCATCATTTTGATATTTTTTATTATAGTTAGCGTGTTCCATATACTCCTTCTATAGCAATGGAATTATTTAAATTATTTACATTGAATAAATTACCACTTATTTTAACTTCAACAATCGGATCAAGAGGAGATTTCCATTCGATATTTATAATTTCAATTTTGAATGGATGATTCTCTAATGGAGTGTAGCTTAGAATATTATTAGTTTCGTCTTTTAATAAAACTTTAATATATCCTTCATTACAATTAAGAGAAGGCGTTTCTGAAGCATATCTAATTTTAGGTGATAATTTGAATAAAGTGATTCCTAATGATATATCTTCAGACAATATAATTTCAGTATATATATAATTAATACTATCACTTTTCATAGTGATAGATTCGTCAATTAATTGTCTAATACTAAAAATAGGATTCCTCCCTAAAGAATAGTTTTTATTAGTTACATTTAGATATTTATTATCTATATGACCATCAAAATAACCCCATTGTTTCGATTCTTTGGGATATACTTCAGAAACATAATCCTCATGGTTATCTTCACAAGAAAGAAAAAGCGGTATCGTAAATAAGATATAAAAAAAAATCTTTTTCATAGTTGTACATTTTTTAAATTCATTTTTTGTTAATTCTTATTTTATATTATTTATAATCTTCTCACATTTTAATATAACTATCTTTTTTTTAAAAAAAAATCATCAACAATTAAATAAACAGTATAGGGTGTCAAATATAGGTCTTTTTATTTAAGCAACAAGCTTTTATTTAAAAAATATCAACATTTATATTTTTTTGTTTTCATATTATAAAACAATTTTTGTAAAAAATAACTTTAATATTGTTGTAAGTCTATTTACTGAAAACATTCACTTTTTGATCATTTTAATTAATGTTATGATAAATAAAACTATTCTTATTCTCTCTATTCTTTGTTTTCTATTCAGCTACTTCATTCGCTCAAGATAATTCGAATTGGGAACTTGATGCGAAGATTGGTTTCATTATAAACTCTAATATCTATAAAATATGATTACCACTATCTTTATATGAAATTTAGAGAGATCGGATATAAATTTAGTAAACAGAATATATCATTATTGTATAATTGATTTAAATTAATATCTTTGAAAAGTCCATCAACTAAAATCCATGTACATGATATTCCATGAAATATTTTTTTCTCTGATTTTATTTAGTCTTATTATGTTGTCTAACCATTCACTAATGGCTCAAACTTCCGCTTTAAATTTTGGAATAGAATCTGGTTTTAACTATTCAGATTCTTCAGAAGACACATCTCCTCTAAAAAAGAACGTCCAATTTTACCAAAAATAGGCTTAACAGTTGATTATAATCTATACTACATATATAAGTTTATAAAGCGGTATCTTTTATAGCCAGAAAGGACTTAAAAGCAAAGGGGTAGAAGATCCTGTACGAGCCCCCGTAAAAATATATCAACAAGTTCTTGAAATTCCTACTACGTCAACATATAAAGTTAGATTTTCTGATTCGAAGTTCAAATTTGGAACTGGAGCTGGGGTATATTTATCATATGGTATCGGAGGAAAAACAAATGCCAAAGGAATCGCTTTCAGACAGGATATAGTTAAAAAATTAAATATGTTTGATAACATCCAGAAGAAACCAAATTTTGGGCTTAGTTGTAAGATTTTTACTGATTATGGTCGGTTTGTATTGAATATTGGAAAATCCAATGTTCTAGGAAGTAACTTAGACTATAAAAATAGAATTATATCAATAACTTTGGGATATAAATTTTATTTTGAAAAAATAAAAGATGGTACGTCAAAATGACACACCATCTTTTTGTATAATCCAAATCTAAAATCTCCTCTTTATTGAATCTCCCCCATCTTCTCCTCAATACTATCTCTCACCTCTTCCACAATAAGCATTGCTTTTTCGTCTCCCCGAATAAATGTATTACGGGCAAAATTTCCCATTGCATTTGTAGCCATTATATCAAAACTGCCACCGATAATACCACCTACCATAGGTAAAGCCTTACTAAGATTAATCACTCCTTTTCCTCCAAATTTAGTAAAGAGTTTAAAACCTACTGCATGATTAATTTTGGTGATCGCTTCCTTTGTTATTTTACTAAGCGCTTGTGCTACAACTTTCTCGGTCCAGGCAATACCAATATTTTTAAGAATATCTTTACCAGCATTTCCTGCTATACATATAAATACAAGAGTTTTTACGCGCTCATCACGTAAATCGTATCCACCCATATATGCAATGGCAGCAACCATTCTTATCTGTATATAAAGTACACTACCTATGTTAGCAGGGATAGTAAAAGGCATAGCCAGCAAACCACCAATACCGGTTACAAATCCACTTAGTCCGGCTTTAGCATTTTGCCAACGGATCAGTTTATTTGCTTTTTCAGTTAAACTTCCTTCTCCCTTCATAAAGTCCTCAGCAAGTTGTTCTGCAGACTCTAATCCGGATACACCTCCCACTGCTTTTTCATAAGCCCAGTCCATTAATTTTAAGACCAGAGAATGATTTAATATTTTATTTACCATAAACTTAACATTTTTATTTTCTTTCTTATTTAAGAATAACACAATAAGTATATATCCTGTTGCGGATCATGCAATTTATTTTTTATATCCGGCGCTTTTTTATTAAAACTAAACTCATAGGAACTTATTATATATCGTAGAGAATATATATTTACCTATGACTAAAAATCCGACAAATAAATATACTTATCACCAAAATAAGATAAAATAATTGAAGCTAAATACCTCATAAAAATAAGTTTTTATTAAAACCGGATGAAGGATTAGAGATTTCTCTATTGCTTAATCCGGAATAAAAAACTCTGTAGTATAAACCACGTGCTGAGCCAGGGGTTATAGCGAAAATATGATACAGCTCCGTAAAAGAGGCAAACCCGTTATTTTTCATTCCTATATCTATAAGTATCACTTCACAAGGGCTTTAAGGCCGGTTTTTTGAACTGCAGCGGTTTACATTTCCCAACTGCAGCGGTTGGCTGTTGTCAACTGCAGCAGTCGGCAACTTCTAACTGCAGCAGTTCACGAAAGCTAGCTGCTGCAGTTGAGAAATTCACGTTCTTGAAAAGGATTTTTATATTAAATAATAATTACATATTGTTCCGGTATCTTATTTCTCCTGTCGCCGACATTTTTACCCGGCCCATGATAGCAAAGATTAAAGATAATGTAAAATAATTTAGAAGATATACTTATAATGGTAACTAATTGCTTACTGTGAAATTAAATCTGATTTTCCCACAAGCTTTGTAAAATAAACACCTCTATTTGCACTGTATAACACTAATTCTTTTGTCCTTTATAGTCTTTCAGGATAACTCGTGTAGAACCAAGTTTTAGTTTAGAATCAATACGTACGGGTATACGGTTGCTATCATCGGTCAGGAAAACTTTCATTGCTTCGTCTTTGTCTGCAAAAGCATCGGCATTCATTACCAAAGACAATTTTATACAATTATATTTTTGTCCATTATTGGCTAAAACACTTTCTATTCCATGATGCTCAATATCCATATTCATTTTTCTTCTACCCGAAAAGAAAGATACAGATACCTTATCACCCTTCTTAAGTGTGCTGTAGTCTAATGCACGAACATAATAAACAATACTCAACATATCATACATACAATTTTTAGCAGCATGAACGGTATCATATCTAAGATTACCATTACGAATATTGATATTCCTTACTTTTACACCATCCGGGCTATATGTATATGTAGCCCGTTCGGTTGTATAATCCCCATCCTCATGAGCATCTTTCATATATGCCAACGGGACAAGCTGTTTACTCATATAAGATGTTATTGTATCCGATATAGAAAAAAATGCTTTCACCAGTCCACTGGATTTTGCTATTAACGTCATTTTATAAGCATCCTGACCGTTGTAACTATCATTTACAACTCTCAAAGAAGAATTACCTGCCTTCTTATTTATTATTCCGTACTTGAAATAAAGATCGTATGACAAATCCTCGCCTCCCTGGAAATAGCTATTCTGAATTTCACATTGCGCTTTTAAAGCTGTAAATGGGATGATTAAAAAAGAAAGTATTACTAATTTTATAATTGTTTTATTCATTATTTATTTATATTTATCATATATAATGTACAATACCTTGATATATTGATTATCAGCAATATTAGTAAATAAAACGTTAAGCTGATTACGGATATTATTTTTATTGTTTTTTTTAACAGGATTTATTTAAACTTTCCTTCAAACTGCAGACTATGTTTTATATGATAAAAACATTTCCGGCATCATCATATTAATATACCAGTTAACTTCCATAAAAATCTTTGTTTGCAGAACTGTTGTTTTTACAAAATAATATTTTTGTAAAAGAAAGCATCATATCATTACAAAGGGAATATCTTATTGCTCATAACAAATGTCTTCAAATTCAATCCCGTACAACACATGCCTGCGTAACCAATGTCCCGTCTCAACTAAAGGGTGATCAAACTCTTTAATCTTTGTCATTCCTATTTTTTGCATCACCCTTTCAGAACGTTTATTGGGTAATGAAGTAAAAGAATAAAGTTTCTTTATTTTTAAAATATGATTTGCATAGGCTAAACAAGCAGAAGCAGCTTCTGTAGCATATCCTTTCCCCCATACTTCAGGTGTTAAACGCCAACCGATCTCAATACCCGGGGCAAAATCAACATCAAAAGTTATATTATGTAACCCAACATATCCAATAAACTTTTGATCTTCTTTTGTTTCTACTGCATACAATCCATAACCGCAATTATCAAATTCTTCGCAAATGCGGTTGTAAAAATCAACAGTCTCCTCCTTGCTTAATTTCTTCAAAAAATATTCCATCACATGACTATCCTGGTTCATACGGATAAATTCAGCCAGATCATTTTCTTTCCAATCTCTTAAAATAAGCCGGGAAGTTTCTAAATATTGTTTCATATCAAAATAAGCTAAATTTCAAATATCATTTAAATGCAAATATATACATTCTTATAATAGTACCTTAAGCAATATATAAATCACCTGACAGGACACTTATTTTACTATATATTTTATTATTCGCTTTGTTTTGAAGTTTTTTCTCTATATGTTTACTTTTTTACAGAGTGTTTATTTGAACAACTAAAATAAGAAATTACCCGTTTGCTATGATACAGATTGAATTTGCCAAAAGAGTAAAAGATATAGTTGAACATGATAATTCTGTCCTGGGACTGGCCGTAGCCGGCTCGTGGCTGGAAAATGAATTGGATGAATATTCAGATCTCGACCTTATCCTGGTCACTCGTGATAAGGTTACGGATTATAAAGAAAATATGTTCAATTTTGCTCACCGTTTCGGGGATGTTCTTTCTGCATTTACCGGTGAGCATGTCGGAGAACCACGTTTATTGATCTGTGTATATGATAATCCTCTTCTACATGTTGATATAAAATTCTTAACTCTTGAGGAATTCGATACTCATATCGAAAATCCAATCATATTATCAGATACAAATGGGAAACTGGCTAACATCCTTACCAAAACTGCCAATATAAAATTTCCCTATCCGGAGTACCAATGGATAGAAGACCGTTTCTGGGTATGGATATTTTATATCTTACAAAAAATCGGTCGGGGTGAGAATCTGGAAGCATTTGATGGATTCGGCTTTTTACGCAGTGTTGTCTTTGGCCCGTTATTACATATAAGAAATGGGAATCTGCCCCGAGGAGTGAGAAAAGTAGAAACGAAATTAACAGACAAAGATCTAAAAGATTTAATAGAAACGATTCCACCTCTCGAGAAACGTTCAATGTTAAAGGCTTTACACCATTGCATTGCATTATACAAAAGGATTAGAAAGGAGTTATATCCGGGAGATATACAGTTACAGGAAAGAAGCGAGAAACGAATTATGGATTATTTCAAAGAAATAGAATCGCATATTGAATAGAAACCATCAAAAAATCATCTTTATAACAAATCACATATCAAAATGCTTTAGCCATCAATTAAAGAGATAACTTTTTAATTAATCTTATTATCCTATGATAGTTATTATTCAATTTTTATCCATTCTTCACAACGATTACAATATCCCTGTATATCATTGATCAATTTCGAAGTGTGGTAACCATCTGCCACTGCATGATTTACAAAAACGGCAAAAGGCAATAAGCTTTTGTCACCCTCTATAAAATATTTGCCAAAACGAATGAGTGGAAACAATAATTTTGACTCAGAATAAGTGTCTTGTGAAAAACCAGTAAAACTTAGCCAAGGCACAGATGATACCGAGCAAAAATTAAGAGGGCGACCCGGACGCGCTTTAATCCCTCTTACATTTTTGTAATTCTCCATATCAGTTACTATATTATTGTAAAAACCGAGAAAAGGTTCGTCATATTCACTCCATATATCAGAAAAGGTTTTATCCTCCTCATGGAATATGGTATAGGATGGCAAAACATAGTTCCAATATCCCAACTTCCCCTCTTCATTAAAACTCATACGAAATTCTTTATTCTGATTTACAGCACGCATGATTGTATATAGAAATGTAGGGAAAAAGCGAAGTTTATATTCTTTACTTCGTATTAACAACTCTGTTATATCCAAATTATAATTCAATGTATATTTGCACTTAATGTTATTATAATAGTAATCGAAGTATTCTTTACGCTCCCACTTAGCTAAGTCTATTTCATGAAATTCAGGAGTAATTACCATAACGATCTATTTAAAGTTATCAGAATTCTGATCTATATATCAAATTATATATAACAATAACGAAAATACGAATTCCCGGAAAGATGAGCAAACTGCTTAGATATTTTTTTTCTTCTAAATAATGTTATACTTATTTTTATCGTACAGTTGTCCGATAATGAACAACGGACAAAGGCAAAATAAATACTGATATTCAATTGATTACAACTTTGGCATACAGATTGTTTTATTAATAGTATGAACTGACTAAAAAATATTTTAGAAAAAAGAATCGAGTTCATGCAACTTTATTTTTAGTCATTGCGTCTAACGTATAGACAATGAAAATAAAGTATAAACAAATAATAAAATTACAATTATGAAAATTACATTACTCAAAACAGTCTTATTGGTCACATTCATATTTGCAGGAGTGTTGAGTACAAGTTTAAATGCACAGGATAAGTTTTTTACTAACGAAGAAGTAAAAGATGAATTGATTGTTTCTAAAACAATATACCGTCACGACGGGATGCTTTACCGCCACATGAAATACAATTATTCCTATGATGACCAAGGCAGAATGATTACTAAAGAAACGTTTAAATGGGATGATGGTCGTAATGAATGGATTCGTTACTGCAAACTTGATTATATTTATACACATGATAAAATAGTTCTTGAACTATGCAAATGGAATAGTAAAAAGAATGCGTACAATCATCCGAAAGAAAGGAACGTGTACGAATTGAATGAAGAAAATCTGCCGGTTGCTTCGATCAACTATAGATGGGACTTACATAGTAAAGATTGGAAAGTCAATAATAACATAATATTTTATCAAAATATACATTTGCTAGCAATAGGTTATTAGTTTGGATTAAGGAAATTAAAAAGACTGTATTCATTCAGGCGTAATGAATTATTAATAGATAGGTTTTCAACTACTAGGGGGCTTATTGATTGGGAAATCAGTAAGCCCTCGCCTTTTGGTATAGTGAGAAAGAATGAGTATATTTGCTTTCACACCTACTCTATATAATAATGAAAAAAGTAGCTATAACCGGGGCAGCCGGTAATCTTGGGTCTCTTCTTGCCTGTTCTATGAAAGATATGAATGTATCCCTAAACCTTTTAATTCACAAAAAAGAGATAGCGGATTGCCTCAAGGAAAAAGAAAATATCCATTCTTTTCATATAGATTTAGCCAAAGAAGAATCTTTGGATAAAAGTCTTCATGGAGTAGATGTTACTGTACACTTTGCCGGTATTCTCTTCAAAGCTAATCCGGAGAAATTTCTCCCTGTTACCAATACACTCTATTTTAGTAATTTATTAAACGCTGCTGTGCGTCAAAAAGTAAAGCGGATTATATTAATTAGTTTTCCTCATGTAGAAGGTGAAAGTACACCGGAAAAGCCGGCCAAAGGATCACTTAACGGGGCACCTCTTTCGATGCATGCAAAAACCCGTCTGGAAGAAGAAAAATTATTGTTCCAATATGGTGATAAATATGGATTTGAACCCGTTTCACTTCGTGTAGGAATGGTATATGGTGAAGGAATTTTAATGATCGATGCCGGACAATGGTTTGCACGGTACCGGTTGCTTGGTGTTTGGAAGAAACCGACATACATTCATTTGATCTCGAAGCAGGATTTTGTTGATGCCACGATTGCAGCTATCGTGAAACCCGGAATACAAGGTATCTACCATCTTGGTGATGAAGGCATACAAACTTTACAACAATTCTTAGACGATATCACTTCTCATAAAGGCAATCATAAGCCTTGGTGTATGCCTGTATGGATGATTATGACCGCAGCCCGTGGATTTGAATTTTTCTCTGCTATTTTCCACACACGCAGTCCGCTCACTGTCGATTTTATACATATTGGGATGATTTCCTATTATGGCGATACTACCCGTATGCGTCGGGAACTGTTGCCACAACTTACTTATAAAACATATAAAGATGGAATAGATACGTTTTAGAATTATGAATAACCCGATTCATTACATACCAAATATACTATCTGTATCAAGGATAATTGCCTCTGTCCTATTTCTATTTTTCTTCGATAATTTAAAAGTATTTATACCGCTCTACTTGTTTGCTGGTATCAGTGATATATTAGATGGTTTCCTCGCAAGAAGATTTAAAGTAGAATCTTCATTGGGTGCCAGGTTAGATTCGATAGGCGACACTTTCTTTTTTATCATCTTATTGGCCTATTTTTTCATTACACAGCAAGATATAATGCTGGCATACATTATCCCAATTATCATTATCGTAGTAACAAAGCTGTCGAGTATACTGACCGGATTTATTAAATTTCATAAGCTTACCATGTTACATACTATAGCCAACAAAGCGACAGGACTATTGATGTATCTTATTCCTATATTTCTCTGGCTGGGAATAAGACAATTTGTTACTTTCACTGTCATTATTGCTTTAATGGCTGCTGTTGAAGAAATGGTATTATTGATAAAAAGTCCCCGGAACGGCATAGATATTAACCGGAAAAGTATTTTTATCAGTTAATTAGTTGAGATAACATTTTGATTCTTTTACCTTCAATTTATCCTTAGTCCGGCAATTTTACCTTTTCCGGCTCTTCTTTAACAAAAACTTCAAAATCATTGATTAGTAGTTCCAAATCATCCAGAAATTCCTGTGTACAACCTTTTCCTTTCGCTATTCCATAATATTCTTTTAATGCTTCTATAGCGCATGAGTCGCTTCCACATAACACAAACACAGGTATTTCGGCATGCATACATTTGTGTAATAATTTTCTCTGATCTTTCATAACAAAGGGGGATTAATTTGGAAGTAAAGATAGTAATTCCCGAATAATCCTACAAACACAAACGTAAAATTTTATTATCCAAAAAAAACTAATTTACCTCATCATTTATATATATGTTATAATCGGATGGAATTGATTGGTTATAAATGTTTTTAGAAGACTTCCGCACGAAAAAGGCAATGGATAAATAAAAAAAGGGGGGTCTCAAAAGTATTTTTAACACTAATTTATTCGGATACCTATCGGAGATTGATTTCAAATATTTAATTCTCAAGGACGAGCGGAGAACACTACGAATAGCAATCCGGCTACGGAAATTATCTGTAATTACCCGGAGCCATGCAGGTATATACGGCTGATAACTATAATAAAGATAAAACACGGAAGGAATGTGCATAAGCCTATAATATGCCACATTTAATTAATAATTAATTAAGAACCTCAATTCTAACTTAAGCATTCTGTAGAGTTGAGGTCCTTTAAATGTCATCCTAAAGTTTCTTCAACCCCTTTGTTTGCTCCTTATCTGTTACTGGATAAATACTTATAGCGTAACCACCACCCGGAGCTGAAATCTGCTTCAGTTTGATTTTATTTGTAATAATGACTTTCCTTATTTTGTATGCCTGTGGATTTGTTTTATAATGAGCACTTTTTGCATCCGAATAGATTGTTGCAATGTATTGTTTTTGTTTATCCAAGAAATCAAATATTATATTTGATTGAAATCCTTTTTCACCACAAACATTTCCAACAAACCAATTATCAGTCCCTTTAGCTTTACGGGCAACTGTCAGGTATTCTCCCGGTTCGGCTTCAAGGTATTTGCTGTCATCCCAATCGAGTGCCACATCTTTGATAAACTGGAAAGCATCTGCAAATCGCTCGTAATGCTCGGGAAAGTCTGCTGCCATCTGCAATGGGCTGTACATCGTCACATATAATGCAAGCTGATTGGCGAGGGTGCTATTCACATGCGACTTATTGTTCGGATTGATTTTTTCGATATCCATTTCAAAAATACCCGGAGTATAATCCATTGGTCCTCCTATTAATCTGGTAAACGGAAGTATTGTTACATGATTCGGTTTACTTCCTCCAAAAGCCTGATATTCTGTGCCTCTGGCCGATTCATTTCCAATCAGGTTAGGCCATGTACGGCTAAGTCCGGTAGGATGGGTTGCCTCATGTGCATTTACCATAATTTTGTGTTCAGCTGCTTTTTCTATGGCATATTGGTAATGGTTGTTCATCCATTGGCTATAATGGAATTCGCCATGAGGAATCATATTTCCTACATAACCCGATTTTACAGAAGTATAGCCATTATCGTTCATAAATTTGTATGCCTTATCAAGATGTCGTTCATAATTGCGGATAGAACCAGATGTCTCATGATGCATCATCATTTTTACGCCTTTGCTTTTTGCATAGTTATGTATTCCTTTCAGGTCGAAATCGGGATAGGAAGTAAGAAAGTCGAAGACATAATCTTTTGAATTTCCAAACCAATCTTCCCATCCAATATTCCATCCTTCAACCAGCACGGCATCGAATCCGTGCTCAGCTGCAAAATCGATGTAGCGTTTTACGTTCTCGGTTGTCGCACCATGTTTCCCGTGAGGTTTTACCCTAGAATAATCGATTACGCCCAATTGAACACTCGGCAGATCGTAAGTATAAGACCATTCGCTTTTTCCGGTAATCATTTCCCACCAAACCCCTACGTATTTAACAGTTTTAATCCATGAGGTATCTTCAATTTTACATGGTTCATTCAGATTCAATGTAATATTAGATGCAAGAACATCCCGTGCATCATCACTGACGATAATCGTACGCCACGGCGTATTGCAAGGTGCCTGCATATGCCCTTTTGTTCCGTTTGCATCGGGAGTCAGCCACGACTCGAAAACGAAATTTTCGTCATCCAGATTAAGATGCATGCAAGCATAATTGATTAATGCCGCTTCATGAAGGTTTATATAAATTCCATCGTCAGTTTTAAGTTGTAACGCTGTTTGTACGCCTGTCGGCGAGAAAGGTGTTTGCGAAGCATTGGGTGTAATAGCACCTTTCATTAGTCCTCTTATTTCAGACAGTCGAGAGGTAGTATAATCATATTCCTGTGTATCGTAATCGCCCGGTATCCAATGAACTGTATGGTTTCCGGTCATCGCAAACTGGGTACGCTCTTCTTTAATAACGAAATAAATAAGATTTTGCTGTTGTGGAAATTCGTAACGAAAGCCTAATCCGTCATCAAACAGACGGAAGCGTATAATCATTTGCCTGTCTGTTCCTTTTTGATTGAGGGTAACTGCCAATTCGTTATAGTGATTGCGAATATCTTTGATCTCGCCCCATACCGGCTGCCATGTTTCATCGAAAGTAGATGTTTGGGTATCTACTATCACAAAGTTATCGTATAAAGATGTTTGGGGGTCAGCATTATCAGATTTGATATCCATTTCTGCTCCAAATTCGACCTTAGTTGTATTGCCGACAAGCTCTAATCCCAGCTTACTTGGTTTTATCACTTGTTTTCCTTTATAATCGAGTTGATAAGTTGGTAATCCTCCATTCTGTAAATGGAATTTCATTAGCAGTTTTCCGTCAGGTGACTTTAACTCCTGTGCATACAGCATCCCGCCTGCTAAACAAATGCTTAGCAGCAAAAGTATTTTTTTCATGTCTTTATTGTTTTATTTGATTGATATGACTATTTTTTCTCTTCTATCGGGAACTTTCACCCAGCATTCTTTTGTAGTTTCGTTCCATGACCATTCCATAGACGAAAAGTCACGTTCCTGTTTACTTAGAATTATGCTTTCTTCCACATTCCGGATGACTTTGTTATCTACAAACACACTGTTCGGTTTTTCTTCCAGATGATATTTAAGAATAATATTCCTGTTTTCAGACTGATGGAATCCTTTATCTTTTGGCTCGATAGTAGTTGTATATCCATCGCTCAATGTTGTACATACAAACTCTGTTTTTGAATAAATATCTTTCAGATAATCCAGATTTTCACCCTCATCTTCATAAAGTTCGAAACGGGCACTTTCGTCTTCATAGTTTGGAAAAATATGGATGAATAAAGGATAGTCTTTCTTCTCATGTATATATTGCATCACAGGCATCATCGGGATGATAGAGCCTTTCTTCACAAAAATAGGAATCGTACTTAAGGGTGCGCGATAGGCAATTGTCTGCCCGCCCAGATAAACTGTTTTTTTGTCATTGAAGTCTATCCATTCCCCATCGGGAAGGTATACGCGTTTTACGCGCTCCCCTCTTTTCAATACGGGAGCAACCAGTAATTCTTGCCCGAAGATGAATTGATTATCTATTTTTATTGCCTCATCATCATTCGGATACTCCATAAACAATCCTCTTGCTATAGGTAATCCCGTATCATGTGCTATGCGTGAGTAGGTATACAGGTAGGGAAATAGCTGATATTTCAATTCAATGGCTGCTTTGCTGTTTTTTTCCACTACTTCGCCAAACATCCACGGTTCAACGGCATTGTCTCCTTCGTGATGCGCACGGCTCAACGGGCAGAATACACCGAACTGCATCCAACGGGTATAGAGTTCCCCCATTGCTTTATAGTCTGTAATATCGCCACAATAACCCGATATATCGGTCGTCCAGAAGGGAATTCCACCCAGTCCCGCAGAAATGCCTACTGCTACCTGATTTTCTAGCTGTCCCCATCCTTCAAGCACATCGTTGCCGTTACCACTGTCGTTTGTCCAGCCGAAGGTATATCGCTGCAAGCCTGCATAGGCAGAACGTGTCATCTGAAAGATACGCTTATTCGGATTTCGTTTATCAAACTGCTCTTTTACTACTTTATCCCATGTCAGGCCATACACATTGTGTATTTCATCGTGCATACCAATATGATGCTTCATATTCAGGCGGTCAATATCTTCTTCGTTACTCCATGCAGGCTCGCCCATATCTGTCCAGAATCCGCTTATCCCATCATCTATCGGTTTTTGCTGATAAGCACCCCACCAATCGGCAACTTCGGGCATGGTAAAGTCTACAACTCCGCAATTTCCACCCCAAGGCCAGGGCATATCGTAGGATTTACCATTGCGGACATCCTTTACAAAATAACCTAACCTGTCGGCTTCCTGCCATTGCTTTTTATTTGCTTGCGATACAACAGGGTCTTGTGATACAATCATTCTGAAACCCTGTTCTTTCAATGATTTCAACATTCCTTTCGGGTCGGTATAATTTCCTTTGCGCCACTCAAAATCTTGCAGATACTGTGTCCATCCTATATCCTGATAGATTATATCGCAAGGAATCTGACGCTTACGGAATTCGGCTGCAACTTCCAATGCTTGAGCTTCTTTGGTATATAAGCCCCGGCTTTGGGCAAAACCCAACGCCCATTTAGGAGGCATGATAGGTTTGCCTGTCAGGTCGATATATTGCTGTTGAATATCCTTGTAATCTTTTCCGAATATGAAATAATAGATAAATGCCCCGTCCGGCGCTTCGAATGAATAGTATTCATCCGATTCGGTACCAAACTTAAATTCAGTCTTGTAAGTATTGTCCAGAAATATACCGTAACGATAGCTACTCACAAAGAAGGGAATACTTTTAGCCAGGGGGTCTTCTGTTACGCTATAACAAGGGCGGTCGCTATTCCACATTTTGTAAGAACGTCCGCGACGGTTCAATGGTCCCGTTTTTTCTCCCAATCCGAAAAACTGTTCATCACTGCGTAGAACTTTGTAGGCTTTCACTGCTTTCGAGTCAGCTACATGTCCTTTCTCTTTGAAATCGCTGAAGATCAGCTTCTGCCATTTATCGAATATCTGTAATTGCATCGGATTTTTATTTACCCTGATACGCAATTTAGATGTAAATATCTCGTAACATGCAGGTTCATCATTTACATTGATTTCGCCTATATCTTCAAGATTCTCATTTACTACCGCAAATGACTTATTGTTGCGTACAAATTTTCCTGACTGGTCGAACCAGACCTTAACTACTGAACTACTGTTTATAGTTAAAGATAATTTAGAACCGTCTTTACAGTTAAAAACTATCTGATTCCCGTTTTTAGTGTAGGAGATACATTCTCCGGCAAACAGAGAAGCCGAAGAAAGTATCAACCCTATTATAAATAACCAAGCTTTCTGTATCATCATTTTAAAATCTTATCATTAATATTCAAGTACTATTATATCCCAATATTTAAGCGAAGGAATAGTTATTATCACTTCGTTGCCTGATTGGGAAAAGTCTATATTCATAACAACTCCACCATTAATATCGGGAGAAGCAAACCACACTTTAGTTACAGCTTTGGACACAGTTAATTTTAGCTGTATATCTTCTATTAAGGATGGTTCTTTTTGCGTACCATTCGTATCGCGCCATTCCATAGTATTAGCTTGTGAGAAATTTATCAGATGAACAACATCTTTATCCGTAAATTTTTTACCTACCACTGCTATGTTTCCTTGTGATGCAGGCCAGCTTTCGAAAGAGGGGCTTCCATCCACAGATTGCACATTTATAGCGGATAAAGTACCTCCGTCACGTAATATGTTTTGATACGCCACAAGGAAATCATAATAATGTGTAAGGGATTTCTTTGTTTCCGACTTCATTTGCAGATTCGAATTCGGAAAATACTCATTTGCAAGATAGTGTTCTCCCAATTCGAGATGCGCCCCTCCGAAAGAGAATATCACAGCATTGGCAAGCAGTATGCCGGGGGTATTTACATAACCGGAATTGCCTGAGCAGGCATAATTCATATATGCTGCCAATACAGTCGCTTTTTTATTCTCGCTGTAACTATTGTTATCAAGTATAACCTGAGCCAAGTGGTCAAAGGTTTTAGATTCGTCCCATACCTCCGTATAGAGGAAGTCAACTTCTGATTTCGCAATACTGAGTTGTTGACCATATTGCGAAACGGCGTTCATAACCAATCTTTTGTCTGAGTTAGCCTGCTTCATGGCCGAAATGAAGGATTTATATTTTTCATCCAGTTTTACAACATTTCCACTGTAATCATAAACAGTTCCTCTATTTCCTAACTGGTCGATATGGTAACCGTCGAAATCGAAAACTTTATAGACATCATTATGTCTGCCAGCTAAGTAGTTTTGCCATTCTATGTTACCCGGATTTGTCAAATAAATGCTACTGCGGAAAGGTGAATCAAGGTGATGATTGTCTTTTTCCGAATGATTCAGGTCTTTGAAAATATACCATTCTTCTTTTACTCCGTCTGCCGCCGCATTGTTCAATGCACCGAATGCCAGATTATAAAATATAGCTTTCATCCCCCTGTTATGGGCAGCATCAATATATCCCTTCACAGTAGACAGATAGTTTGTTCTGCCTATCAGGTCAGTCCAGGATGTTGATGGATTATCCACTGTTCCGGCTAATGGACGTTGATGGTCGTGCATCCAGTCGTAAAATTGAATGCCATTGATATGGTAACGGTTCAGAGTCTCAATATTACTTTCTATCTCTTTATCCGATAGTTTTCCATAAGAGGATAAAAAGCCGTAGCGTGGAAATTTTTTCCAGTCGGAAGATACATCTACAGCAATGCTGTGATGTATTTTTTCTTTTCCGTCTGTAATTTCATAAATGTCTACCATATAGCCCTTATAATCGTCAGGAGGAGTTGCCCAGCTCCATGATTCGGACGTCAAAGCTTCTTCCGATATTACCTTTCCTAAATGGGAGTAACGGATTTTTACATTGTCAGTTGGCTTCTCTTTCAGCGTAAAGTGAACCGTTTCGCCCGGTTTATAGCAGGCTTTATCTGTATTCAAATCAGTTTTGAAATATGTTTTACCATATACTATCGGGTCATTATCCGTATTATAATAATCTTCGCAACCTGATAGAAAAAATATAAAAAGGAGGCTTATATATAAGTATATTTTATTCATTATATTTATTTAAAGTGTGGTGCTATCCAGGATAGCACCACCTGTAATCAAATTATTGTTTCTTTATTATTACGGTTTCTTTCAATTGGTCTAACTCAATCGTATATGTGCCTGCTTCCGTAATTTTCCATTTATAATCTACACCTGCGCCGGAATAGTTGTAAATCATCTGTTCCACATCTCCTGTCGGATTTTTATCCGCTTCATTAGCGATAAACCATGCACCGTTCCAGTCATCCTGCTTATCCAGTGTGAATTTCAGTTCTCCTGTATTCAGTGTTCCTGTCCATGTAAATTTATACGGGTCGGAAGTAGCTGTCATAGGGGTAGCATTACCAATATCCCATCCATTAGGAGACGCATCACCCACCAAATAACACATGGTAAAAGGTGTAAAAGGAAGAATATCTATCTTCATATCGCGGATATCAAGCTTAATTTTATAAACTCCACCTGTTATGTTCCATTTGTTATCAGGGTCACCTGCCCATTTGTCCACATCGAGGTTAACTCCTTCGGATTGCTGGTCAGTTACAGGACGGAAGAATACAGCATCCCAGTTTCCTTCGACAGTTCCTATTTTAAATTCTCCTCCCGCCGATAAGTCGTCATTATAATGGAACACAAACGGGTCGAGCGGATTAACTGTCATCAGTTTGAAGTTCCAACTGGTAGGATTACCTACAAACCAGAGTTCTGTAAACTCAGGACCTTCACCCTTAGTAATGCTGATAGCCATAGAGATTAAATTAACATTGATGGTATAAGTACCTCCTTCGGTAATTATAAATTTATCATCCGGGGCTGAATCGGATTCACGGAGCACCAGTTTAGTATCATTTTCTCCTTTGTTATAAGAAGGTAGAAATTCTCCTAATGTGGTAATAAGCTTGAATTCCCCCGCAGAGAGTGCCCCTGTCCATGAAAAAGCTTTGGGAGTATTGGTTACCGGTTTCATTTCGGTAGCATCGTCTGCGTTCCAACCATTGGGTGTAGCATTCCCTATCAGATATAATGTTTTTGTAATAGGCTTATGGCTCTTCACGGTTATTGTCTTAACCGGAGATATTTGTGGCTCCATAGCATCGGAAGCTATTTGGGCTATAATCCGGTATTGGAATGTAGTTTCAGTATCGGGAGCTACTCCAAATTTAGTAATTATCAAATCATTCAGTTCCTCATTCTTATATGATTTCTCATACGCATTACGCCCCATATCAAGAGAAATACCATTTTTGAAATTTCCATCCTGCTTATCCAACTGGAAAGTATAATCTATCGCAAGTCCTGTACCGTTATTTGTTCCTGATGTCCAAATGAATTTTATAGCTTCTGAGTTCGGGTTAAGCGCGTCCAATTCTACTGATTCTTTAGAGGCACTTATTTCCAAGGGCTGGTCACCTTTGTTATATTCCGTATTGTCTTCGTCGGTACATGACCAAAAGAGCGATAAGAACATTAATAATGAAAGTATTTTATATATTTTCATGATAATCTGATTTTTGATAAATTAATATCCTGTATTTTGTTTCAGGTTAGGATTTGTATCTATTTCTTTTTGAGGGATCGGGAATAGCAGATGCTTTTGGGAAGCATTTATCTTACCTATCGAATGTAAGAAATCAAGCGCATACTGTCCATTATCCCAACGTATCATGTCAAACCAGCGATGCCCTTCAAATGCTAGTTCAATACGGCGTTCCTGCCTTATTTTATCTCTCATCTGGTCTTGTGTAAGCCCTTCCACATCACCGCGGTTGGTTAATCCTGCTCTTTTCCTCACCTGATAAAGTGGTTCTTCGGCATCGGATGTTTTACCCAATTCGTTCAATGCTTCCGCTTTCATCAGCAGTACATCGGCATAACGCAATACGATAACACTTGCCGAGTTGGTATTGTAATCCGGAGAAACAGATAAAGGCACCAGAAACTTACGGACATTGTATCCTGTATTAGACATATTCGATTTATACGTTTTACCATCGAAAGCCGGGCTTCCTTCGTAAAGAATGGTTTTATCCTTTCGTAAATCACCGGTTTCATACTGATTTACAAATTCTTGTGTAGGCAGATTCCATCCGTAGGCTCCGCCAACCCATCCCGAGTTTCTTGGTCCCATATATGTACTCAGCCAGTTTGCCTGATTCTCATCGCTCCAGAAATCAGCTTTGGTTAAGCCGTAATACTGAACCTCGAAAAGCGATTCCGCAGTGTTTTTATTTTTAAATTCTCCGCCGAAACAATCACTGTAATCGGGATTTAACGTGTATCCGAGGGTTTCTACCAGGTTGCACATTTCAAGGCATTCATTATACATGCCTAATGTCAGATAAACTTTAGCCAGCATGCCTGCTGCCGCACCTTTTGATGCCCGTCCGATATCGCTTCCCGAATATTCTTCACGTGGGGGAAGAAGCTCGATAGCATCTTTGAGATCGGGAATGATTACTTCATTGTAAATCGTCATCTTATCTGTTCGTGTTGGCTTCAAATTATCACCCGGCTTAGGTGTACTGGTTGCCAATGGAACATCGCCAAACAGTTGAACCAAAATAAAATAGTAGTGTGCTCTTAAAAATTTGGCTTCACCGATACACCTGTCTTTCAGGCTTTGTTCGATATCCATAGGAGGAACACTTTCCAAAACCGTATTACAATACAAGATGCCGGGATTCGGTCCTCGCCAGATATCCAAGGCCGCGGCATTGTCGGTGGTAGTTACGAAATTGGCTATATCAACCGTCTCGATTCCGTCTGTACCGCCACCGGCCCCTACTTCGCTGTTGCCGGCAATAATATCCAATGTCCAGATACGCATATTATAGAGTTTAGGACGCTGGAGAGGTTGATATGCTCCATTTACCAAAGCAATGGCAGATTCTTTATCACTCAGAACTTCTGCGCTCGGGTCTTCATAAGGTTCTTTGTCCAGAAAATCCGAACAGGAAACCAATAAAGACGCTAATACTATAAAACCTGTATATATTATCTTTTTCATGACTCTTTTAATTTTGATATTAGAATTTTACATTTACTCCAAAACTGATTGTTCGGGTAAGCGGATAGGTACTCAGGTCTACTCCATTTGCACCCACTTCAGGGTCGAAGCCGGAATACTTTGTGAAAGTATAAAGGTTCTGGCAAGACATATAAAGACGCACTGTTTGCAAATAGGCTTTTTTTGAGATAGTTGACGGTAGGGTATATCCTAAAGTCAGGTTCTTGATCCTCAGGTATGATCCATCTTCCACAAAACGGCTGGAATGGCGGGCATTCTTGTTCGGGTCGCTATATACAGCTCTTGGAACCGAGTTGCTTGTACTTTCGCCTGTCCATCGATCTAATACTTTTGCGGTTTGATTCTGAGGTACAGCCATTCCTTCCTGCCAGATCCGGTTTGCATTGTAAATATCATTTCCGGCGACACCTTGCAGGAATATCTGCAAATCGAAGTTCTTATAAGCAAAACTATTATTCATAGAGAACGACCATACAGGAGTCGGATTCCCTATGTAAGTGCGGTCATTGTCATTAATGACCCCGTTATTATCTAAATCCATGAAACGGATATCACCGGGAGATGTCCCGCCGGGAACCTGTATGGATGCATTATTAACCTCATTTTGATTCTGGAACAATCCATTTGTAACATAGCCGTAAAATGAATTAATAGGATTGCCTTCCGCATTAACCAATACCTTTGTCATATTGATATCATCTCCTGTAAATAAAGGTACTCCCTCATTCATACTGATAACTTTATTCTTATTGTAGGAGACATTCAGGTCTGTATCCCATTCCAGTTCTCCGGTCAGATTTCGGGATGATATGGTTAACTCCCAACCCGCATTTCGTACTTTTCCGGCATTTACACTCGGTACCTGATCTGCTAAATCAGAATATCCGGTAGTAATAGGTACGGCCATCGGTACCAGCATATCAGTAGTATTCTTGATATATCCGTCCAAAGACAAATTGATGCGCTGGTTTATCAATGAAATGTCAACCCCTGCGTTCCACTGTTTTACGGTTTCCCATTTAACATCAGGATTCGGCATAACAAGTGGATATAGGGTCGATACGGGCGTTCCGTTAAATACATATTGTCCTGTTTTTAGTTTGGTAAAGTAAGCGTAATTATTGATTCCCCATTGATTTCCTGTTACTCCGTAACCTGCTCTTACTTTGATGTCGTTCACCCATTTATTTTTTGTGAAGAAAGTTTCTTCCGACAAACGCCATGCTGCGGCTACAGACGGGAATGTGCCCCAACGGTTGTCTTTTGAGAAACGGGATGAACCGTCGCGACGCACAGTTAATGTGAGCAGATAGCGGTCGGCATAATTATAATTTGCACGGGCCATGAAAGATAATAACGCCCATTCATTCTTCGTACCGCCTACAGTAGGCTGATTCAAGCCATTGTTCAATTGGTTGTTTTTATCGCTCAGGAAACCCTGAACGCTGGCATTCATTCTATTGTACACATTGTTCTGGGCACTGGAACCAATCATGACATTTAAATGATGATTTTCATTGAAAGTATCAATATAAGTGACTGTGTTGTCCCACAGATAGGTCAGGCTTTTATTGGATTCTTCATAACGGTACGATTCCGGTTGTGGTATCGGTTTCCAATCGTATTTAGGGCTAAAATTTTCCTTATCCCAGAATTTGAAATCAATTCCTCCCAATGTTTTGAAGGTCACCTTATCGAAAAGATCAATTTCGGCAAAAATATTTCCTAAGAGATTATAGCCTTTAGTTGTTTCGCTGTTTACTTTTGCATTTCCCAGCGGATTTTTAATATCACCGTACCAATAGGCAGGGTTTTCGGGACCTGAATATGTTCCGTCTTCGTTGTAAACCGGTTGGGTAGGCTGGGCGGCCATCGCATCGCGGATACTGTAACTTCCCTGCTTTTTGGTATCGTGGCTTAATGTGATGTTATTACCCAATTTAAGCCAGGGCTTTACTTTCGATTCTCCGTTGAATTGGATAGTATACCGTTTGTACGAAGTATTGGTTACAATTCCCTCCTGGTCTAATACCCCTCCGGATACATAATAGTTGCTCTTGTCATTACCACCGGAATAGGATACAGAATAATTTTGAATCATACTTGTCCGGAATAATTCATCCATCCAGTCTGTACCTTTTCCTAATTTTGTAGGATCGGCAAAATCTGGTCTTTGCATCAAATTTTCCGTTCCGTTATAATTAGCAATCATATCATTGTGAAACGAGGCAAACTGGCTTGCATTCAGCATATCCGGCATGCTTGTAGCGTCCTGAATACCCCAGTTGGCACTGAATGATACTACACCATCGCCCGATTTACCCTTTTTCGTGGTAATAAGAACTACACCATTTGCTCCTCTCGAGCCGTAAATGGCTGTTGCCGATGCGTCTTTCAACACATTGACCGTTTGTACATCGTCCATATTGAGAGCATTCAGGGATAAGTCAGTAGGTACTCCGTCAATAACCAATAAAGGTTCACTATTATTAATAGTACTGATACCTCTGATTCTTATGGAAACATTGCTGCCGGGTGCACCCGAATTTATAATCTGCACACCGGAGGCTCTTCCCTGCAAAGCCTCGCCTATATTGGCAACCGGTTTATTTTGTATGGATTTTGAATCAACAGATGCTACCGCCCCGGTCAGATCCTTTTTTCTCATGACACCGTAACCGACCACCACTATCTCGTCCAGCATTTCAGCATTTTCTTTCAGGATTATTTGAAGATGTAATTTTCCTGTAACCGGAGTTTCCAGAGGTAAATATCCTATGTATGATACGTTCAATATATCATTTTCATTGACCTCAAGAGAGAAGTTACCGTCCATGTCCGTTATTGTTCCATTTGTAGTTCCTTTAACTACAACAGATGCTCCGATAATGCTTTCTCCTTTTTCGTCAGAAATAGTTCCGGTGATTTTTCTTTGATTCTGAGCAGATAAATGAAGTGTTAAATTCAGTGACAGAAAAAGTAATATGAACCTGCCGTAGCAAATCCATTTCTTTTTTAAGTTGGTTTTCATGGTTCTTTAAAAATTTAAGTTATATGGTCAACATTATATTTCAGTATGGTACGCAGAAATTTAGTATTACCATTTATCGGTAAAGGTATTGTTTATCGGAGATACCCAAAAAAGTGTATGGAACGAATATAGAGGGGTTAAATGTGTATAATGCTTATAATGAGATTATTATTATTATTTTTATTGAAAAAAATATAGATATAGTACTCTTTTTATTTCTTCTTTATTACACCAATTTTCATCACCAGAGATTCAAATTCTTCACGGGGAACAGATGCTTTATTGCGTACTCTTGTACGATAACTATAAATTGTATTTGCTGAGTAATGTAAGAAACTTGCAATTTTAGAACTGTCGGTAATTCCTAATCTTATTAAAGCGAAAATCCTTAATTCAGTATTTAATAGTTCATTAGGTTTTAAAATAAATCGTTCTTTTTCATGAAGCAATGAGTTGAATTCTTCTACAAAATTAGGATACAGATGCAAAAAAACATGGTCGAAGTTTTCAAATAATTCCTTTATTTCATTTTCAATCATTTCTTTGGATTTTAGCATTTTATAGAGTTCATCCAGCTTTCTATCCATTGCCTTTTTGTTAAGTGTTCGCTGATAATTCTCGATTTTATTAATATAGGTCGAGCATAAATCGAGGAAATGACCAATATATGCTTCTTTAATTTGATTTGCCTCCGATAATTCATTATTCACTTCGGATAGTTCATTATTGACATTATTAAGTTGGCTGACAGTGTATTGCAAATCGGTGTTTAGTTCATTCAATTTTATATTGGTTTGCGATAATTCCTTTCGAATATGAGCAACTTTTTTCATTTGCCTGTATACGTATATTACCGCAAGTATAAGAAATAGGGATAGTATGCTGACTAGTAAAAGAAATAATTGAAGTTCGGACTTTTGCCGGTTTACGTTTTCCTGATAGGCTGAATCTATTATTGGAAATATCTGGGAGACCTCGTAAGTTCTCAACCGGGCATTACAGAACATGGCATCTTCCATCGATGATTTTATGCACACGTAAGCCTTCTCTATTTCCCCTGTTTCATACAATATTAAAGCTAATGCATGCATGGCTGCATTTTCTTTAATGGCATTTTTGATGTCACATATAGCAGACAGGGCATAATAAAACTTTTGCTGGCTGATATTACCTTCTTTTTTGTAAATGTTAGCAAGTGCGTAGGAAAGAACTGCCTTTTCGTGTGTGTCGGAATCCGTTTTATCCAGAAGTTGTTCGAGTATTTGTCTGGCTTCAGTGAGCCTGTTTTCGTCGTGTAGCTTTTCAGCATATACTATTTTATAATGATTAGACTCTTTATCCAATACATTCAGCAGTGAGTCTCTGTATAAATCGCTTTTTGGGGTATAAACAAGTGTATACGGATTGTTGTTGGAGTAGTGATTATATAACAGTTTATAACAGTCGTAGTATTTGACTAACAGTGGTTTCGTAAGATTTTTACTGTTTATTGATTTTAGAATGTCAATTGCATCAATATACATTCCGGAAATGATATATAGGGACACTAAGTTGAGCTGTGATTCATAAATTAAATTCGGACCATTTAATTTTTCAGCAATAGTGATATTTTCCCTTGCGTAAAAAATAGCTGAATCGGATATATATGTTTTGTATTTATTAAAAAGTTCGAGGTTGATGTTATATTGTTGAATTTGAGTTATATCAGGTGTATTTAGGAGTTTCTTTATTTCAGCAATTTTATCTTCCTGTTCGACCATATAGTATTCTTTATTTTTTATCAATTTATATAAAGAAATCAATGTGGTGTCTTGTGATACATTTGGAAGAATGTCACAGAAAGGTATCAATATTATAATGAGGGATAATAACTTTTTCATATATATACTACTCAGATTTACAAAGTTAACAAAATTATTAAAACCCAATGTTTTAATGAATTATAGAGAGGAAAATTAATAATTAATCGTGTTGTTTGTAATCAACTTACTAATTGTACTTAATTTTGTCTACTTTTCGGAAGTCTTTATATATATTTGCGACAAATATCGGTTTTCATTTGTTATATAACAAATTATCAATACAGAGACCTGTAAACCATATAAAAATAATCATCTATAAATAAGCAAATGAAAAAGATAAATATCCTGTTCGTCCTTATCATCATTACTCTTACGGGGATATCCTGTTCGCAAAATAAAAATAAATCTGTATCAGACCCGACGGACGATCGGAAAGTTGAAATAGTAAACGGCCGGCCTTTTTACCTGCAAGGTGAAGAAACGATTAAAACTTTCTTTAGTGATCATCACATTGATGACCAAACCCGCGACTATCTAAAAATTAATCGGATAAACTATAAACGCCAGCCTGTAGGAGATCCCGGAACAGAAGATATTAATGAAGAGGCTCACAGTAAACTTACTACAGCTGCAAATACTCACATCACACGTGGCAGCGCTTTCCATAAAGCAAACAATGGAGTAATCCGCCGGCTTTACCTTTTGGAAGAGTTTCCGGATGGTTTTGACGAAGTTTCAGAATTTCTTATCTCCTATGACAATAATGGTAATTACATAGACAGTAAGTTAGTGGAACGTCAGGGAGGTTTCTCCCCGATTACGTATGAAGTAGATGAAGATGCAATTCATGTTATCTTGCGGGAAGCCGGAGAAGACTGGAGGGAAAGTTATACCATTCAGCCGGATCTAACTTTTAAAAAAATCGATAATTCGGAAAGTGAATTGTAAAATGATTTAAAACATACAATACACCTCATCTTTATACAAAAGTAAGTTCAGGAAATATATTTCTGAAATTTATCGGCCAGCCAGTGGGCAAAGATCAAATTTACAGCCATGAGTGCAAAACCTATAATGGTCCATAAAATGATATCACTATTGGTAAAATAAGAACTACCTGATATTTTTATAAATCCATAAATGCTATAAGGTAGCAACAATATACTGGTGACAATAGCAGGAATATATTTCCTTACCACAACCCATTGGATTATATGTATGACCAAATGAATGGAGAAAGCCATAAAAGCAGCCAACCAGATATAATAGTATTGAAATACAATGGCAGTTACTGTAATAATACTTAATAGAACAAATTCTTCGAATACGGCAAGAGAAAATAAAGATGTAGAAAACGTCCCGGATTTTGGAAGTATGCGTTTTGATAAAAACGGGAACTTGGCTATGAGGTAATCCCTATTCTTTTCCTGCCATGCTTTCATAAATATAATTTCTTCAAAATCATGGATCATAAAAACAATGGGCAAGAGCCATATAAGAATATAAAAGTGATCCATATAGATAAGAATTTACCCGGAAGTTTTGTAAAAGCTTAGATCGAACCCTGCACAAACTTTAATAATAAGTACTTACACGCCTATATTTTGGTCTGAATTCATCTATTAAAAGATAGAAGAAATAATAGATCAGAAAAAAGTCGTAGATCAACAACCCCACACCATCTACATGAATATTATAAAAAGACATAGCAAAAGTCCCTATAAGACACAACCCTATTAAAAGAGTTACAACCATTCTTCCCCATTGACGCTTTTGTATCTGGTGAATGGTATTTACAACAACTGCAACTAATAAAGAAATATGCATAACATGAAGCAGGATGTCTATAATAGATTGCTGAGATACTTGCGTGAAACTATAATTGCCGATAATTATCAGCAAAACGGTATTTGAAGCTAAGACACAAAAGTCGGATAGAACTCGTAGTGCTTTCATTTTTAAGTACTGTTTTGTTACTACAGTCACAAAAGTAATATTTTTTTCTAAAGAAAAAGATGAGTATTTGAAATAGGTGTACAATCTAAGGATTTTTTATATATTAAAATTAGTCTGTCTTGTAGTAGCCAGATCGAAGAAAGAATACTATTTTTCGCATCATATCATTTATTTATTTGGCTTTTATATAAACATGATCAATAAAATCCGGAAAAACATCCATTGCCTTTAAAATATACTGATTCCTTTGTTAATATGTGGTACTTTTCCCCACACCTGCAAAAGATGATTCTTTTTAAAATTCATTATTTTACTTTTATCTGTTTGGAGAACTTGCAAACTTTTCAAAAAGCTTATATTCCTTATGTATCTCTCTTTCATTTTGAAGAGCGCATAATTTTCTTTTTTAGATCCATACAAAGAATATTCCAGCGATGTCCATCAAGATCAGCAAACCCGCATCCGTACATCCACCCTCCTCTTTCCTGTGGTGGTGCAAATAGGTTTCCACCATTTTCAGAAACCTTCTGTGCTATTTCGTCTACTTCCTCACGACTATTTACTGTTATGGAAAAAAGTACTTCACATTCACAATCCTGATCGGACTTTTTTATTCCGGTAAACATCTCGAAGGCGTCATACTCATAAAGCATCACCATTATTTCTTTCTTACCCAAAATAAGTGCAGCGGCATCTTCATCGTTATCAGGCATAGGATGAAAAGAAAAGCCGAGATCAGCAAAAAATGCTTTCGACTTAGATACATCTTTCACGGGCAGGTTTATCCAAACATCTTTTGTCATACGAATCAACTTTTAGAATTATATAGAATATAGAAGTAATGATTGTATAACAATGTCGGAAACGAGAGGTTTAATTTTAGAAGAAATAAAATACCAAAGCCTATTTTTTAAAATCTTCATTTCATTTAAACTCCGATAGTATTTATCTGAAAAACAGACATATAAAGTGTATAATATCTTATATCTTAAGTATAATAAAAGTCAAAGAATAAAACTTACAGGTAGCATGTAGGCAATGTTGTGAAGTTAAGACTTTTATCCCGAGGCATAAATGCTCTCGGCAAAGGAGGAAACGGGATAAATAACATTAATTCTTTTAAGTTTACGACATTGGCATGGGTATACAGGTCACCGGTGGTATGGATATACAGGTCACCAGTGGTATGGATATACAGGTCGCCGGTGGTATGGATATACAGGTCACCAGTGGTATGGATATACAGGTCACCAGTGGTATGGATATACAGGACACCAGTGGTATAGTCATAGTACCAACCCACAGTATGAGATATTCCAACAATAGTGCTAAAAATCAATCTTATAGCTAATACTAGGCAAAACATATGCCTCTTTCACTTCGACAAATGCCTGTTTTCTATAATCATAAGTATATCCTAAAAACTCTTTATATCCGTTTGCATTTAAAACTTTCACGGCAAATTCATGTGCATAATTCTTGCGATTGATCTTATAAGTAACGGTAAAATTTGATATAAATACAGGAGTCTGTCTTAATTCATAAGCTCTTGTTTCATCTAACAGAGGCGTACGATCTACCACTGTTTCCGGAGTGGCATCCGGATGTACAGGACTGTATCTTTCGCCTCCCATCAAGGAAAAACGAAGATTAACCCCCAGTACATTTCTTTTGGTTTTACCCAAAAACCATTCTTTTCCACCAAGTGCATTGAGCAAATAATTCCGGTTCAGACGTGTGTTACGCCAAATACCGTCACCGCCTTTATAACGGGAATTGAACAGGGAGCCGGTAAACATGTAGTAATATCCATTATTCATATAACGTTCTAATGTGACGTCAACACCATAGTTAACACCTTCCCCATCGTTTTCCAACTTTGACACTAAATACCACAAACGATGATTGATCATAGAAAAACTACTGTCGACTACTACCGGTACATCAAAAAGATACTGGAAATAAGGCTCAATTTTAAGATGAACATTATCAGATAATTGCCTGTCGTATGCAAGTACAATATGATGTGCCCTGGTAAAATCCAGATTAAGGTTAACGGCCTTACCGTCGGGATGCAATTTAGTGAAATAATAATCAATCTTTTCATGACGGCTGTGCATACCGTAGGCCAAAGAAACAGACCGCTGTGGGGCAAAACGCCATTTAAGACTGGCACGTGGTTCGAGTGTCCAATGATCATTGAGAGTAAAAAATTTACCATTCAATCCTATCACAGCTGTCAGTGTAGGCGTCAGTTCAATAGCAGAACTGGTGAATGCTTCAAAAAGCACACTGGTACCATTGTCTTTAGCAAAGTTTTCCAGTTCCGTTTCGTGTGGATGAACCATATTATAATCGATATCATATAGTAGACCTTTGATAGTAACTCCGGTACGGTTTGTATGACGAGCGCTAAACTTTTTATTGATATAAGAATTGAGTATAACATCAATATTGTATCCTTTCAGATCGAATTCCAGTTTACGATGCATAAGCGAGTCTGTACGTCGGCTTTGAAGGTCCGTACTCCGGTATGTTACTGCCAGGTTGGTTTGCAGGTAGGCATCGTGCAGAAGAAAAATTTTATGTCCGACACCCGCTGCTCCCATATATTGATAAGCAGTATTACTTATTTTATCATCTTCGGTTATAAAAGCGGTACTATCATCTTTAGCATCCATCGAATAGCGGTCTATTGTTCCGATACCCCATATAGAAAATATACCGGTTTTACGTGTAGGGAAATTAAGCTTAAATGACAAGTCCTGATATTTGATGCCTCCTGCTTCCCCTAATCCGCCGGGGATGATCTTGTCGATTAATGAAAGAGAAGAGTAGCGGTAATTAAACAGGTAAGAAGCACGTCCTCCTTTACGGAAAGGCCCTTCTGATGCCAGGTCAATGCCAATTGTTCCTAACTGGAAAGTAGTTTCGCGTTTTTGATTGTTCCCGGTTCTCAATCTTACATCAAAAACACCGGAGAGTGCGTTTCCATATTCTGCCGGGAATGCTCCTGTAAGAAAGTCCGAGTTGCCAAGCACCTGACTGCTTAGTGCGGTAATAATACCTCCACCAATACCCGTCACATCCGGGAAATGAGTAGGGTTTGGTATCTCCACTCCTTCCAGTCTCCATTGAAGAAATTGGGGAGAATTACCCCGGACGGTTATCCCATTGGTGCTGATGCTTCCCGCTACTCCTGCAAATGAACTGACAAGGCGGGCAGGATCGTCCAATCCACCGGCATAGCGGTTGGCTTCTTCTACGCTAAACATACGGGCACTGGCAGCAGCCATTTTATTAAGTGGTTGCTCTTTATTGACTTGCGGACGTACTACAATATCCTCCAACTCCCAGGCATTTTCTTTTAAAGCAACCTCTACACGGGTCTCTTTTCCGGAACTTACTGCCACTTCTTTTAAGATGTAAGGTTCATATCCCATAAATGAGATTTTCACATTATAACGTCCTACTGACAACCCCGTGAGCCGAAAATATCCAAGACTATCCGTTACCGTTCCTGTTTGTACCGGACTATCAAAAGTGATTATATTTGCATATCCGATAGGTTGTCCCGAAGCTTTATCAACCACCATTCCACGAATACTTTCATTATTCTGAGCATTCAACGGATACTGGTTTAAATAGGATATAAGAACAATGGTTAATGCTCTTGTAATCAAACTAAAGATTCTATTTTTCTTCATCATTTTCATTTATTAGTTATTTTTGTACAAAGTAACGTTCCAATACATTGCAAATCAATAGTTATTTTTAATTAGATGAAATATAACTAACTGTATATCAACTAGATGAAGAAAAAGAAAAGTCCTTCATTAATAAAAGAGATAGAGAGTATGTTTCCTAAAAGGGAAATCTATGCTAAAGATTTTGATTACAGTATTATCGAAAAGCATAAACATGAATGGGAGCTTATCTCTAAAGTAGGACAATGCGCGGTTTTTGTATTTGATTGTTTTACACATAAGTTTGTATATGTATCTGATCTGGCTCTCGACCATTTTGGATTAAAGGCTGAAGAACTTCTTGAGCATGGCCACAATCCGGCTTTTTCTCTTATTCATCCTGAAGACGAACCTCTTTTAATACTGACAAGAAAAAAGGTATACAAACTCCTGCAAGAGCTTCCGGCTGATAAAGTAAAAGACTATAAGCTGGTACATGAATTCCGGCTGAAAAACATTCATGGTAAATTCATCCGGCTTACAGAACAAGAACAAGTTATAGAATTGGATATAAATGGAAACATCTGGCTTACACTTTCCGTATTCAACATTGATGCCGGGCATGAAACCGAGCCGGTGAAAAGTCATATTTATAATTTCAGCACAGGAGAACAAGTATTTATTGATCTTTCCGATTCATTAAAAGATCCGCTGACACCACGTGAAATAGAAATATTAAAATTGATCAGGGAAGGTTTTCTAAGTAAAGAAATATCTGATAAGTTAGGAATAAGTGTAAATACGGTGAATGTTCACCGGCAGAATATCTTCAATAAACTAGAAGTGGATAATGCCATTGAAGCTGTTAATTATGCATCGGCGTTGGGGCTACTAAACTAATTCTTTTGATACATAAAGCCTGTAGTGATTAAAACTATCTTAAGGTTTCTGCTTAAATACAATGAAAACTAACATACTTTTATATTCCATAATTAAAAAACGACTATCAAACTATTTATCTCTTCAACCGTTTTTTATAGGGAAATGAGCAATAATGTTTTTTAATATTCGAATTAATATGAAAGCCAAATGTATATATGCCGTAATGGCTATCGTGTTTGCTGTGTTTGTATCAAGTTGTGGGAATAACAATAGGAATGCCCGCCACAATGACCAAACTCCAATAACAATAGTTGATACTGTTCATACCTCACGTACTTCTCTGGATTATGAAGGTACTTACACCGGTACAATGCCTTGTGCCGATTGCGAAGGTATCTATACGGAACTCACTCTTAGAGGAGACCAGACTTATACACTTAAAACTGTATATCAAGGCACCGGCAACAACGAACAAAATACTTTTGAAGAGTCCGGAAAGTATACATGGAATAACAGTGGTAATATAATTACGCTAAATAACGATAGTGACGAACAATATCAGGTAGGAGAAAATATGTTGATTGCTCTTGACCAGAACGGAAACAGAATCACCGATGACCTGGCTGATATGTACATACTCAGAAAAAGATAAAAGTTTAATAGTTAGCATTTACAGAAAGAGGCTGTATCGGACATCTGAATTTACTGTTTCTACTGTTACGAAATTAATCCGTTAAATATACTTGCTATTTTTAGCAAAAGATTCCGGATAATAATTACGAAATAGTAAAAACAGTAAAATTTTAACTCTGGTATAGCCTCCTTTTTATAAGAATAACCCAAACATTAATAGTTCCATACTACCATTACTTGTAGCCCCTTTCCAACAAACCGATTGTTTAAAGCATGACCCGGCATGTCATATTTCTTCGGATTCCAGTATGCCATCAGATAGAAAGTAAGTTGATTATACTTTTTTTTCCAGTTTGCAAAAGTATAAACCTTCTTATTTTTCCAGTCGTAATATATAATAGTATTAATGTTATCTACCATCGTTATCGGATATGAAAGAGTCGTACCTGTAAAGTTTAATGCATCCTTAAACTCAAATGCTTTACGATCACTGCCGTAAAGAAGATGCTCGGCGGTAACTGCCAAACCATTGCCTATATCAAAGGTATAGTCTGTCCCTAAGGTAATAAGCTGCTGATTAGTGAGGAAATCAAGGTTTTTATTATAATGTGTCCAAGAAGCTTCGAGCCACAGGCCTACAACAACATCGGCACGGATATCAAATCCGATACGGTTTTCCAGGGCTTTAGTCCGGTCTGTTCCAGGAGGTATATTGGGCATGAAAAAATCGAAAGATGCTTTACGGTGGTGGTAAGAAACAGCTATTTCTCCAAATGGTAACGGATATTGAATGCGAGCACCTATTTCAGGACGGTTTGTTCCGGTGGTTTTAGCTACTTCCCATCCTTTTATATCTTCATTTCCGACGAGGGTCCAAAACCAGATATTGGCATCGTTATTAAAGTAATAACGAAATAACCCGCCCCAGACACCGTTTGTCATTTGCAACGGATCTCGTGGGTCCGTGCTGTCAAACCACATAAGGGGACGAAACATTTTTGCCGGGCCAAAATTTATCTTTTGCAATCCAAGACGTACTTCTGCATGAGCAGAAGAATAGCGTACCCAAAGGCGATAAGGATCTATGTCTCCATCAGCATGAGAATCGTTGAACTTACGAAAACCAATATCACCATATATATTTGCAGATCCTTCAAAATCAATTTTATGATTATCGGGGATATTTATTTCATAATTGATCTGTGGGATATAGCGTCCGCCCAGCCAGACTTTCCGGTCAATATCAGGAGTGACATGGAGCCATCCTGAAACCTGTCCGCTAAACCGGAAATTAGTTTTCACATCAGAATCCTCGTTATCTCCGGAATCTGCCTTCCTCTCACTCTTATCCTTTTTCAGGTTTCTTTTGTCTTTTTTTGTTCCGAAACCTTCTTCAACTGCTTTACCGGGAAAAGAATAAATAATCGTATCCGCCTGTTCTCCTTCTTCTGCCTGCCCCACCTCTATTACCTCTCTTACAGTCTGTGAAAAAAGTGGTAAGTAACGAGATTCTATGATTAAGAAAAAGCAGGAAATAATAAAAATTAATTTCGTTTTCATTAATAGTAAGTTGTATTTATAAGTTTGTAATGTGGGCTATCACCAGTCTATACGGGAAGAAACGATTCACAGCAAGGTTCAGATCCGAAATGTTACTATCTATTTTATAAGTATTTTTATTAATACTATTTCATTATTTTGCCTATCAACATCGAAAAAATAGCAGGCTTAAGGTCACTACTCATCCATTCTTTTCCCGGGCAATTCAATAGATTTTTATTAGGGTCGATTCTTTAACAAAAAGATCCGATACGGTATAATTCAGTATGCGGCCCCCCTGAAGTGGGAGTATCAAGGGAGTCAAAAACATTAAGTAATGTAATTTTACCTGATCTCTGAGGCTAACAAGCCCGGTAAACTCTCCTCTTTTAAGATCAAGATTGATGTGTTAAGTGCATGTAAGAATCCTTTGCCTGCGGAGAAACTTTTTATAACTTTTTTAATAGTGCTTACATTTTCTTCTTTCATATAATTTGCATTATGAAGCTATACGAATGTAAATACAAATATACAATATTCTTTTAAATTTACAAATATCGCATATATTTTGTTTAAATAAATAAAAAACAGAATGGGGAATTTCTGGACAAACTCTTACTATCATTGTTATTTTTCATTCTTTCCTTCCAAGATTTTGTTTTTTAAACTTAATTTTCTAGCTTTGGCATCAGGTTTGGAAAATACCTTGCTTTTCTGAATAAGAAAAAGATGATGTTTCGTCATCGGCGACAGATTATTTGACATTCGGCACTACCTGCAATCTTTATGGGGAGATTAAATACCATACGTGTAATTACGGTTCTCCTCTCCATGAGATTAATTACACGTATGGTATTTAATCTCTGGAGTTGATTGATATAGTCCTGAGAAAATACGAAGGTTCCGAACCCCAAGCCCTGTTTCTTGAAGAATAGGGCTTTTTTATTATGTAGACATTAACTGCCATAACAAAAAACTATGTTGGAAAAGTTAACCAGACAGCAAATCTATAACAGGATTCGTGCTACTTCAAAAGATAGCTATATCCTTGAAGAAATGAAACGACTGGGTTTCTGGGATAATTCGGAAATCCCTACCCTATCTGAAACACTGATCAACAGAGAAGTCGAAATAAACCGGGAACTTAACAAGCTTTATGCACAAGACCGGAAATATCGCGATCATGAAACTATGCTTAAAGATATGCGGAAAGCACGCATGAAAAAGGCTAAAGAAAACCGGGAACTAACCAAACAGCGAAACAGACAAAGACGCCTTGACAAAGCTGCCAGATGGAAAGCTTTACAACTTCACCAGATCATTTACCTCGGCAAAGATGTTTCGGCCGGTCTTAACAATACTGAAAATAACCCGGAGCAACTCCATAAATACAATCTGCCTATATTTGAGAGTCTGAACCAGCTAGCCGAAAGCATGAAAACTGACCTAGACAGCTTGCGTTATCTGCTTTTCCAACGAAAAGTATCACGAACAAATCATTATCATACATTTGAAATACCCAAAAAGTCAGGTGGTAAACGTAAAATTTCAGCTCCTAAACGTAGAATAAAGGCACTGCAAATGTGGATACTCGACAATATCCTTAGCTGTGTTCCTTTAACAGACCAGGCGCATGGTTTTATCAGGCAGCGTTCCATTATTACCAATGCACAACCTCACATGGCAAAAGATATCGTTATTAATGTCGATTTAAAAGATTTCTTTCCAAGTATCGACTATAAACGGGTAAAGGGACTTTTCCATAAATTCGGCTATTCAGAACAAATGGCTGCTATTTTTGCTATTATCTGCACACAGGCCGAAACCGAAACGGTAGAGATGGATGGCGTGACCTACTATATACAAAAAGGTAAACGCTTTCTGCCACAGGGTTCACCTGCAAGCCCTGCCATCAGTAACCTGATAGCTTACAGACTGGATAAAAAAGTGCAGGGACTTGCTTCGAAGTTGAATTTTACTTATACAAGATATGCTGATGATTTAAGCTTTTCGACTTCCAGGGATAATGAGAAGAATGTGACGAGTCTTCTTCATTTTCTTCGCAAAATCATTCAAGCGGAAGGGCTTTCTATCAATCCGGAGAAAACACATATCATGCGTAAAGGCGGGCAGCAAAAGGTGACAGGCATAGTAGTCAACCGGAAATTAAATGTTGAACGTACTCTGCTCCGTAAATTCCGTGCTTTGCTTCATAATATAGAAACAAATGGCTGGAATGGCCAAAAGTGGGGACAAACCGATAATCTGCTCTATGCTGTTGAGGGTTATATTCATTTTATAAAAATGGTGAATCCTGAGAAAAGCAATAAGTTTCAGGAGCAATGGAAAAGGATATTGGAAAAACATGGTTATCCTGCGGCAGAAGAATTACCTTGTACAAACACAATAAAGGAAGAGCCGGAGAAAAAGACGGTAGTTGATACACCCGTCAATAACTCCGGAGATACTAATACTGCCAACAAACTTGCCGATTCTTCAGATAACGACTGGTGGAACATACTTGGATAATATGCCGTACTAAATGAATTATTATGAAACTGATTCAACAAACCAAGCTGTTTTTTAAAGAGGGTACATCAGACAAGGTTTACGAAATAGACCTTTGCCAACTCTCTGATAATGAATATATAGTCAATTTCCGTTACGGACGCCGGGGTAGTGCGTTAAAAGCAGGAACTAAAACACCGGAAGCCGTAACACGCGATAAAGCTGACACGATTTTCTCTGCTCTTGAAAACGAAAAGCGCCAAAAAGGATATCAAAGTGAAGTTGAAGTTTTCATCGAACTTCCTTCTATCGAATCTGTAAACCCGAAAACTCCTAAAGGTGTTATTTTACAACGCCTGCAAGATGATATTGAGGGCAGAAACAGTTATAATACAGAATGGAAAACCAGCCGTGTGATTTGGAAGGCCGGTCAAATGGACATACAGGAGGCAATACCTTTTATCATTAAACTGACAACCAAAGGTGATGATATGCAGGTTTACTCCTCTTTCTGGTCATTAGTCCGGCTACGGGCGGTGCAGGCTGAGCCTTTATTCCGCGCCTATGCTTTTCAAATGAAAAAGCCTTCATATCTTCGCCACATGGCTTGTGAAGGATTATTAACTATCCTTACAGATAAGGAACTCAGTAAATTTACTCATCAATTAGTAGAAAAATTACCGTATGACATACGCCACTGTATTGAGAATGAGGACTATAAACAACTATACATGTTCCTTGTTAAACATACGCAAGAAGAATCGGCAGATTACTTTTCATTACTCTATCTGCTATGTAAAGTGTATCCGGATATATTACCCCACTTACGTGCCGTATTAAAAACATGGTCGTTCAAAAAGCCATTCTTCAAAAGAATCCGATCAATATATAAGCTGTCACAAGTAAGGAAAGATTATCAAACTCTTTCCCTTATCACGTATCAGATTGAAAAAACAGAAAGCAATCAGGAAAAACCATTTTCACGACATACAAAAGCTTATCTTCAACGTAACAGCATCAACTTATTGCATGACACAGGCACCCGGTATGGCGCAAAAGAATATCTTCAACTTGCAGTAGCTACTTTGCTTCAATATTCGGAAGCTGATTATACAAAAAACCAGGAAAAGCCGGAAAGAGAATACGGTATGTATTCCCATCAGAATAGATTATACTATTTTACTCTGCTGGATCTTCCCGAATGCTCAAATTCTATATTGCTTTCTACAATACTCTTTGGAAATGATAAAGAAAGGATTCTGTATAAAAATCCGTTAAGGTTTGTTAGAGAGAAGCGAGTAGTTGCAAGCCGGCACTATTGTTATGATCCTTCCAGGATTGTAGAGGTTAAGAATTCAGGCTCAGGCTTGAATAATACAGGTTCACATACAACAAATGCAGGCAATTCATTTTTTGATGTTATAAAAAGTTTCTTCGGAGGAAAGAAAAAGGTAGAAACTCCTAAAACAGAAGAAACTCCTGTATCACAATTGCATACGGAGGAAGAGAAAGAAACGGTAAATACAAGCAAATCTCCATTGCAGTTATTCCCGGAACACTGGAACAACATGCCTGCTGCCTATGTGCAATTATTAATGCAGGCAAAAATGAATATAATTCATCAATTTGCTTATAATAACCTCAAAGATCATCCGGACTTTGTACAAATTATAAATCGTTTTGACGGGAAAACTATTCTTAAATTATTGAACAGTGAATTTGAAATACCAAATAAACTGGGCTTTGAAACTTTGGACAGACGTCAGTCTGAGTTTAAAAGTAATCCTCGCTTTGTGGGGGAAGTATTAAACAGTAACAGTGCAGCAGCCCGTGTATGGGCACAATCACAAATAAACAGCAATCAGGATCTCTTCATACGTGATATTGATTTTCTTGTACTCTTTATCTCCAATACCCGAAAAGAAAATACTGCATGGATTGAACGTACATTGCAAACCGTTTATTTCCCGGAAGACCGTCAACAAGCACTTATGGGTAAACTTGTAACAGAATTACTCTATCTGGATAATACGGACAAAAATAATGAAACAGCTAAAGTTATTATTAAGCGGTTTGATATATTTGCCTCTTCACAGCTTAGTAAAGTAAGCTGGGACATTGTGGAGCAATTATTACTCTCACCCCTTACGTCCAATATCTGGCTTGCAAGTAATATTCTCATGCAGAAGTCTCAACGGGTGTATGCTTCAGAAATACCCACATCCATAGTTGACCTGTTTATGAGAAGTGATATACCTGAAGTCCGAAAAAATGGTATTACACTGCTGAACAAATATCCGGCAAATTTCCTCACTGATAACTACAATTTTGTACTTAATGAGATTGAGAATCCTTGGGAAGATGTTGTGAAAGAAGTAATAGCTTGTATCAACAGATTGGTAAAGACTTATTCTTCACTTGGAGATCCGGCTGTACGGCATATGACGTATGCACTTATCCGTAAAGAAAAGTTTGAAGGCGCTCACCTGTTAATTATAGAAACCCTGAAGAGTAATGAGCTCAAACGCTACTGGAACAGTGCTCTTACTCCCAAAGATATTACCAAACTGATACATGCTCAATATCGGGAAAGTCAGTTAATGGGATATGAAATGCTTATGGCTTACAATTGCCTGAATGACTTTACTTTACCGCAAATTATATCTTTTGGTAATCACGAACTTCTTGCTGTGCGCAACTGGTGTTGGAATTACTTTAAACAAAATGTTTCGCGTATCCGTTATGAAAAAGAAAAAGCTCTTAACCTGCTTGATTCCAAATGGGATGACACACGTGAATATGCCTTCCAATTCTTTAAAACCGAATTTACCGATCCTGATTGGGATACTGATACATTAATAAGTATTGTAGATTCCATCCGCCCGGATGTAGAAGACTTTGGAAAAGAACTTATCAATCGTTACTTCAAACCGGAAAATGCTTTGGAATACCTGACAAAACTGAGTGAGCATCCAAGTGTAAATGTACAGGCTTTTATCACTCACTACCTTACCCGGTATGCTTCCGGTAATCTAAAAGTCCTTAATTCGTTGCAATACTATTTCCGTTCCGTACTTACCCGGGTTAATAAGGCCCGGATAGCTAAAAACCGTGTTTTAAACTTCCTCCATCAGGAAGCTGTAAATAACGATAAAGCTGCAGAAATCATCGTACCGATACTGGATGATGTCTCTGCACAATCTACCGTGCAGGATAAGGCTGCTTGCATTCATATCCTCGCCGAAATCAAGATTATTTATCCGCACCTGGATATGCACTTAACGATTAAATCTTAAGCCGTATGTTATTTGATCATAAATACAGCAGCACTACTTCTGTAAGCAACAGTGCTAATAATACAGCAATGAACTTTTCCCCCGATACTTTGCGCGAACCTACATTCTTTGTAGGCAAACTCAATAAAAAGTTATCCTTCCGCGAAGCTATCTCGGCACTGCATGATGTAGTCGTGTCCGACCTTCGCTTTAAGCCGAAAGATAAAACTGAATATAAGGCTTGGGTAGCAGAGCAGGAAAAGCTTTGGCTCAGTGAATATATGGCTGATTTTCAGATTGACCTTGTACGCGAAAGAATTAACAGACTACGCACAGAATTAGACTCTATCTACAAAGAAAAAGGCCGTGTGATGGGCCCCTTTAACCGGGCTAAAAAGCATTACTTCGATTACCTTTACAAGAAAGACAGGGATGCATGGATTGTTCTTGATCCTGTTATTACCATCCATCCGGATGAAGTATTCTTTGAATGTTTCAGTCAGGACGAATCTTCTTACGGCAAACTGAGTTGCAGTTATAATGTTTTTAAGGAAATAAACGAATTCCAGTGCGGAACAACCAATATTGACTACTCTGCCCAACTTTACGGCGAATTCCAGAAAATACGCGGATATAAGGATACATCCTTCATTATTGACCCTACCGGATTTGAAGCTGTAACGACTAATGAAGCAACTTACAAGGAAGTCAAGATAGACTTGCCTGATTCGTGGGTTCGCGGTTTTTTACAGGTAAGCACAGCTATGGCACTACCGGCTGTTACTTTTGACCTTCACCCGATGGATATTTTCAGCATTTGCCAGTTCCTGCGCCGTTTCAAAGAAAAAGAAAGCCCCCGTGCACTTCGCTTCATACTGGAACCGGACAAACCCATTCGTATACAGTTTGAACCATGGTATGAAGAAATAGTATGCCGGCGCTCTATTTATACAGGAAGCAAAGCACAAACTATCCGCATCTGGGGACGTCGTCGCCTTTTAATTCTGGAACGTCTTATACCGGTTTCCAAAAGTTTCAAGATTGTTCTGTTAGGTTCAGGGCTTCCCTCTTTCTTTATGGCAGATATGGGTGATATGACATTTACACTCGGGCTTTCCGGATGGACTGCCAACGATTGGAGTCGTGCCGGTAATTTTGATCTGATGGCCCCACGGGGGGATGTTGATACTATAACCAAACAAAAAGTTTTTGAGACTCTCAAAGAAACCTGGTTCGAATCATCCGACAGACTTGCTGAAAAACTGAATCTGGATTCTGCGACTGTTCTTTCCAGCCTCACTGCTTACATACAAGCCGGGAGAGTTGTATACGATCTGAAATCCGATGTTTATCGTGTACGGGAATTAACTCAGGAACCACTTGACTCCGGCAAGCTTCGCTTTGGAAGCGAACAAGAAAAGAAAGCCAATGAATTTATTGAAAACAACCGCGTAAAAGCTACTCCTGCAATAGAAAATGAAACGTTGCATATCAGGGGAAAAGTAAAGGATAAAGACCATACTTATTACACGCTGGCTGTCATTAATAAAGATGAACGTATGATTAACGGTGAATGTGAATGTCCTTTCTTCTGTAACAACAAGTTAAGAAAAGGACCTTGTGAACATATACTGGCAACAAGAATACTTTGCAATCAAACCAGAAGAAAGGAGACAGATCGCATATAACAGTAACATTTGTCTCCGGTAAAAGAAACTTTTAACTTTGCACATTCAAATTAATTTTCTAAATGAACATCATAACAAGCAAGCCAGAGCTTTTTGAAAAATCAAAGTCATGTATATGGACTGATCCTTATATCCAACAGCAATTACTGGATACACATTTGAATCCGTCTACAGATGGTGCCAGCAGGAATATAAATGCTATTCACACTACTGTAGATTTTATCAATAATGAGATAAATCCTCAAAGTCGTATTCTCGACCTGGGTTGTGGCCCGGGGTTATATACTGAGCTTCTTTCAAAAAAAGGACATTATGTTACGGGAGTAGATTTTAACAGGAAAGCTATAGAGTATGCCCGTCTTCATAATCAATCGGATCCGGCTATGAAGCCTATCAATTATATCGAGACAGATTATATAAAGGATTTCCCTTATGGAGAATATGATCTTATTATCCTGATCTACTGTGACATGGGCACTCACCCGGACGATGAAAGGGACATATTATTAAAAAACTGCTATAACTCCCTTAAATCCGGTGGTAAACTCATTTTTGATGTTTTTGATGAAAGTCTTATACTGGATAAAAGAGAAGAAAAAAACTGGGAATACAGTCCAACGGGTGGATTCTGGTCAGACCAACCCTATTTATTGCTAAGTGAAACGTTCCACTATCCGGAAAGTTCTGCATTTGCTTACCAATATAACCTTTTGAAAGGCAATGAAGTAAATCATTTCATTGTTTGGGACAGATATTACACTAAACAAGAAATTATCGGCATCCTTTCAGAGATGAATTTTAGTGAGATTGCCATCAAAAAACATCTGCTGAAAGAAAATAATTTCACCTCAAACCACGAAATGTTCGTTATTGTAAAAAAATAAGCTATCCATATAGCTCACATTCTTCTTCTAAAGCACAAGTGAAGTCTGCCGGATTTTGTATGAGTCCGGTATCTTCCGGTGTAGGAAATACTACAATATATACATTATCTTCTTGCAATTTTGGAGAGAGTTTCTCCATAAAGTCATAAAGGTTCACCATTATAGATGTATAGTTTATCCATTCATCTGTTGCACATAGTTTAGCAAATTTCTCTTCAGGCCATACAGGGAAAAGCGTAGCATCTTCATTTCCCATCAACGCCCATCCTTCATCATCTCTTAAACACCACATTTGCTCAAAACCGACAACTTTACTTACCAGGTAGTCATACCTATCTTCAGAAGACATCCCGGTTACGTTTTTTATATTTCCCTCTTTCATACAGATTTAAATAAATTACCTCAAATAAAAAGAACTATTATATATAATCAAAACCTCTGGTACTCTTTTGTTATAAGTAACATGTAAGAAATAGCCAATTTTGGAATATATTTGTAATCTATGTAAAGATATTATTTTTTATACACTAAAGCTCAAGATACTTCCGAAATTTATTGAAAACTGCTTTTATATCAGGAAAGTAGTACTCAGGGTCGATTTACTGATAAGTAAAATAATCAGAATGAGGAGCACATAACGATAAAAACTCCCCGGGAGTATAACCGGAAAATTGTTTAAAATCTTTTATCAAATGCGGTTGGTCATAATAGCCCGCATCATATGCTAACTGTGTCAAACTCATCGCCGGATTATTTTGTAAAATAAATAATGCCCGCTGAAAACGAATAATCCGTTGAAACTCTTTTGGTGTAGAACCTACATATTCAGTAAATATCCGGTTAAATTGCTTATGGCTCAGACATGCCATTGAGGGAAGATCTGCAATATTCAAGTTTACCTTATCATTTAAAGCTCTTATTGCAGGAGCTATCCTACGATGATTATAATGATCGAAAGAAGCCAGTCTCTTCAAGAAAAATTCTTCAAGAAGTTGGATAGATTTCATATCGTCCGCTTCCGTACATAAGGCATTGCCCAACTCTTTTAATGGTTTATCTTCAAGATCATTCACAGAAATATTCCCATTGTGAAAGAGGTTCAGGGGAATATTCAGGAAGGCTCTTGCTCCTTCAGGACGAAAAGCTACACAAAGCATTTTTACTTTTCCGACCCCGCTTAAATCGTTATAACAATTATTCATTCCACTAACAAAGGATAATGGTTGCATTTCATTATGAATGGAAGAAAATATACTCTTTTCGCGGTGAAAGATTAATTGTACATTGCCAAAAGGACAGGCTCTTTCATGAACAGGCATATATCCATCAGTTTCTAATACCCAATAATAGAGTACATAAGGACTGATTAACGGTTGTGGTTGATATATTCTGGTCAGTTCCATCTATTACAAAATTACATAAATCTACAAACCGGACAAAGGTAATGCATAGGTTTTTGAGATAATTGTAATAAATGGACATTTATTGAGAGATAGTATACTTCTCTTTATGTAATATTTTATAGAGGGGAGAAATCCAAATGTTACATCTCGTGTAGAGACGCAAATATGCGTCTTAATCTACACATATTATGCCACTAAAACGCAAATATGCGTCTCTACACGAGAAATCCTGATGTAATAACAGTATTAAATTAGACTTTTTCTATAGGAAACAGAACCCGGGTAAGCATTTCTTCTTCCGGAAACTCAGGACCATTATAATAATATTCGTAAGAAACATCCTTTGCTTTATATCCGTGAGTGTTTATCCATTCCATCATTTCATTATATACCGATTCCATTTTACCATATTCCCCACGATACATACAAAATACGATAAGGGTTTCGGGCTGGATAATAGTTTTCATGCCGTCTTTCTCCGGCAGAACCTTAGAAATGGGAAAACCGAATTCAACTGTTACGTTATCTTCATTTAATCCGCTTACGTTGTGATAAGCAACAAAAGGCAGATCTGTCGGCACTTCACCGGCTTCCTCTGTATAAGCACCTAGTTTTTGAAAACTCTGTCCGATTACTTTCGGCAGTTCGGGAACACTTGTTTGTAAGCGGATAGAGAGAACAGGATGTTCTACCCATTTTAATACTTGAAAATCTGTTACTCGTGGCATAATATAATAGGTTTAATTAATATAAATCATCTTTCTTTTGTAATGAAAAGCGGATATTTACCCTTAGATAAAGTTCTATTCATCGTTACCGGATCAACGTCATAATGGATAGGCAGATACTCAAAAGTAAGTTTATCATTTTCCATATAAAAATGTATGGAAGAATCGAAAGCAACCGAATGGTATTTATTTTCTCCAGCGGGATTATCACGATAAAATAATTGTTGCTCATTCCATTTTAACTGACCCTTTTCCACAAGGATGTTATATACACCATATACAACAGCTTCCATTGTATGTTCTCTTACTGTAGAAGAAAGGCAACGCATATATCCGGTTATCTGCGAAGAACTTTTGCGATGTGCCAGCTCGTAATGAAAAACACTGGTTCCGGTAAAATCTTTGATGACTTCTCCCCTGTTACCCTCTGCATCTACTTTATATATTTTTTCTTTGGTAACGGTAGTCATATTAAACTGAATACCATACTCTGTAGTAGATAAATCCGAGAAGATCATCTGATCTGAATAAAAACCTTGCAGTCTGCCTTGTTCCAGAGAATAGGCTACTTCATCTGTTTCTAATATCCGTCCCAAAACATTTTCCTGGAAAAATTTCAAGAATTGCTCTTTCATATAATCAGACAGTTTTATTAAATCAGAGTTTTTGACAGGTAAGACAGTAATATACACTTCCGCCCATATAAGCTTCTTTCACAATAGTATCACCGCAAACAGGACAAGGATTTTTATAAGTTTTAGAAGATAAAACAGTTTTGTATTTTCCTTTATTCCCGAAAAGATCAGTAGTTGTGTCTCTACCTCCCAACTCAGTCATATTTAATAATGTATCTTTGACAGATTGGAAAAGCCGTTTCTTTTCAGAGGGGGTTAAAGTTCCTATTTTACGTTTCGGATTTATACGTGCATGGTACAAGATATCCTGCAATACACCATTACCCAAACCGGGAAAACGCTGATCTGTGGCCAAAAAGGCTTTTACAGAGAGTGTATCTTTTGCATCACGGAAAAACGTATTAAAGTAATCCTCATCAAACCTGTCGTCCAATATAGAAAGCTTTTGAAAACTGGATTGATGATAGACATTATCAAGTTCTCCCTTATAGGCAAATATTGCACCATACATAGCAACGGTAAATACCAGGAAAGTCTCATCTTCAAATATCAATAGCAACTGATATTTATCCGGTATTTTATCTCCTGCTTTACGGTATCTCATAACTACACCATCACCTATAGTAAGCGTTGTGTTGTCTTCCATTTTTATATCTACGAATATACCGGCCCCTTCGGCTGAAAGAATCTTTTTACCGGTCAACAATGCCTTGTATTCTTCTGCATCTCCACAAAAAAAAGCAAATTTATGGTGATAGGTAGCTGTAAAAACATGGTTTATTACTTTTCCTGACAATGTATCATTGACTTGCTGTGCCATAGTCAATATTTCGGGAAGTTCCATCATAAGCTTTATCTTTTAATTTTTTCAATAGGTATATAAATTTCAGTTACTAAATCATTAGTAGGTACCTCACGAGGCGTATTCATATACATCTCGAAAGTAAGGGGTTCGCGCTGGTAATATTCATTACCGGGCAGCCAGTTTAGATAAATATCCCGATACAGATTAGGTAATAAAGCCGGATGGCCTTTGAAACTAAATACAGCATACAGTCCATCGGGTATCTGCATTACACTAAAAGGTCTTACCGGTTTCATCGGTGTAGTAATTGTTATACCGAGATAAAAACGGCATTGCTCAGTTTTTGTTATTAACGGATCGTCATGACTTACACTTATAAATTTACTGCCTGCTTGTTTCACCTTGTGTTCTTCAACAAATGAAACTAATTGTTGCCAGAGGGACTTATATTTTTTCATATCCTTATAAGAGTCTCCCACGTTGAGATACAGTATGTGTAAATCACTGAGCCGTACCATTCTGAGATTTAAGCTATTCTTTCTTTCCTGAATCAAAGAAAGCTCTTGCTGTTTGATATTTTTTTTATATTCATTGGGTGACACTCCAAAATGTTTCCTGAAAGCTTTGGATAAACTATATTTATTATAAACGTTTGTCTGCCGGATAATATCAGAAACAGTGACATCTGTAGACAACAGTTTATAAGCAATATATTCCAATCGTAGACGTTGTATATAACTACCGACATTCTCTCCTGTAACAGATTTAAATACCCTGCGAAAATGAAAAAGCGAAAGGCTGGCTATCTGACATAGCAACCCGGTGTCCAAAGGTTCAAATAAATGTTGGTTTATATAAACTTGTATCCGATTGACTATTTCAAAATGAATGTTTTCCGTCTCTTCCTTTTGTCGCCAGCGATTTAATGTGGGCATACGATTAGTCAGCACTGTCCTCAGCTCATCCGGAGAATAAGATGTATCGGCATAGCCATTGTATTTATCGGTATACTTTATCCATACATCTATCATTTGTTCCATAGAATAATCAACAATATATTTCCCATCTTTCAGACAATAATAACAAAATTCGTGGCTGGGGCTTTGATCTGTATTAGTACCTAAATATTCTATACGGGACAGGTCTAAAGGCATTCCACAGCTCTGGCAATATCTTTTTTCTATATCAGCATTCATTTTATATCCATATATGACTTATAAACAAAGATAAACGTTATTCCAAAAACAGAGTTGTCCAATATAGTCATTTTATATCAACTGATTTAATTCATTATTACTATTAATAGGGTGAATATAAATAATCGTTAAAAAAGATCGTAAAAAGAAAATGTTGATCTTATTCTGGAATCGGATTCTGTAAAAGATTAATAACTTTATGCCCGTATATACTCTGCAAAAATCAAAGTGACACAATATTTGTAAGATTTGGCAATATAATTGCAGATATGATGGGGGTTGATTCGCTAAATTTGCACAAAATAAGAACCAGTAACCATACAATGAAAGGCTTTATAAAACATGAAAAATGACACGATGAACAGAAGGGACTTTCTGAGAAATCTGGGTATGGCCGGAACCGGCATACTCATAGCTTCCAGTCCCTGGCTTTCCGCTTTCTCCGAGGTTAATCACACTGAAAATTCAAAAGCAAGACTTGCTGTAATAGGTCCCGGATCGAGAGGACAACATCTGATGGGCTTTCTCTGTAAGAATCCGAAAGTCGAAATCGTAGCCTTGTGCGATATCTATCAACCATCAATAGATGCGGCACTCAAACTTACTCCCAACGCAAAAGTATATAAAGATTATCGTCAGATACTTGAAAATAAAGATATAGATGGCATTCTGGTAGCTACTCCACTCAATACGCATTACAACATTGTAATGGAAGCTATGGATGCAGGCAAGCATGTATTCTGCGAAAAGTGTATCGGCTACAATATAGAAGAATGTTACAACATGTATCGCAAACACCGTAATACGGGTTTGATCTTTTTCACAGGACAACAACGGTTGTTCGATCCCAGATATATCAAAGCAATGGAACTGATACACGAAGGAATGTTCGGAGACATTAATGCAATACGTACATTCTGGTTCCGTAACGGAGACTGGCGCAGACCTGTTCCTTCCCCCGAACTGGAGAGACAAATCAACTGGCGTTTGTACAATGAATATTCTAAAGGTTTAATGACAGAACTCGCCTGCCATCAACTACAGATAGGTAGCTGGGCTTTGAGAAAAATCCCGGAAAAGGTGATGGGACACGGTGCTATTACTTACTGGAAAGACGGACGTGAAGTATATGATAATATCAGTTGCATTTACATTTTCGATAATGGTGTAAAAATGACATTCGACTCTGTGATCTCCAACAAATTCTATGGATTAGAAGAACAGATACTTGGTAACCTGGGAACTGTTGAACCCGAGAAAGGAAAATATTACTTTGAAAGCGTAGCTCCTGCTCCCGGATTTCTTCAGATGGTAAACGATATTGAAAATAAATTATTCGATACTTTACCGTTTGCGGGCACGAGCTGGGCGCCTGAGACAGCCAACGAAAATAAAGGAGAATATATTCTCGGTGAAAGACCTACTTATGGCGATGGAACCGACCTACTTGTAAATGCTTTTGTAGAAGCTGTTATTACTAAAAAACAGCCGCTATACATCGCAGAAGAAGGTTATTATGCAAGTGCTCTTTGTCTGCTAGGACATCAGGCTATAAAAGAAGAGCGTACATTAACCTTCCCGGATGAATATAAAATAGATTATCTAAACCATAAAAGCTAATTGCCGCCACCGATGAAAAATATAACCTTTACAGCGAAAAGGCAAAAGACAGAACTGATCACTTTACTTGTTTGCTTTATTATCGCAAATCTGGCAAATTTATATGCTGTTATTGCTTACAATACAAACTTTACCGAACTGATCACTTCATTGGGATATGTAGCCGCAGCAGCAGTTGTATTATATATTTTATGGACTATCATCAGATTAATTGCATACGGTATATCCTTATTATTCAGAAAAAAAGAAACTGCATAATAACAGATATGATTTTACAAAGTGTATACAAAGAGTGGGAAGCCGGACATGGATTGTTGTATACCTGGTTTTCAGCTATGCATACACGTATAGATATCATTTTATGCGATCAACCGGAAAAAGAACTAAAAATTATTGCGGATAAAATATATAATGAAGTAAACCGTATTGAGAAATTAGCCAGCTATTATGATATTTCGAGTGACTTGTATAAGCTCAATAACGAAGCATCCCAAACAGCGATAGTAATTGATAAAGAGCTATTTGGTATGATTATTGATTGCATCGATTATAATAAGAAAACACACGGTTATTTTGATATTGCAGTAAAATCTGATAATTATAACAATAATATCTTATCACAACTAGGCTTAGACAAAGCTGACACGACTATATATTATAAAGCTAAAGGGATACATATTGACTTATCCGGCTATTTAAAAGGATATGCCCTCGATAGCATATATAAGATACTGGAAACTCATCAAATAAGTAATGCGCTTATTAATATGGGAAACAGTTCTGTGATGGCAATAGGGAATCATCCTCACGGAAAAGGGTGGAAAGTTAGTTACGGCCATATATCAGAGACAGGAAGCAACCAATCCATTAATTTATATGATGAATGTCTCACAACATCCGGTAATGAAAGCAGAGATAGAAAACATATTATCAATCCTTCTACAGGTGAATATATAGAAGGTGTAAAACGATTGTCGGTTATAACCCAAAAAGGTACGGAAGGAGAAATACTCTCTACGGCAATGTTTATTGCTGATCCTTATCAAAGGGAAGAGATAGCCCGCAATTTTAATATTAAATATTACGAAACCTGATTCATAAATTTCTAATACATTAACTGTAATAAATAATAAACCATGGTTACACGAAGAAACTTCTTAAAAACAGTAGCAATGACCTCGGCCGGACTTGCCGCAGGGGCAACAGACATCCTGAATGCCAAAAGTTATCGAAACGTTGTCGGGGCAAGCCGTAAAGTGAACATTGCTTATATCGGTATCGGAAATCGCGGAGAGCAGATCATCAATGATTTTGAAAAGACAGGAATGGTGAATGTTGTTGCTCTATGCGATGTGGATATGGGAGCCCCGCATACTCAAAAAGTAATGGGCAAATACCCAAAAGCAAAACAATTCAAAGATTTCCGCCAGATGTTTGATAAGATAAATAATGAGATAGAGGCTGTAGCCATAGCTACTCCCGACCATTCTCATTTCCCCATTACAATGATGGCAATGGCACATGGTAAACATGTATATGTAGAAAAACCAATGGCCCGCACTTTTTATGAAGCAGAATTGATGATGGAAGCTGCAAAGAAGTATCCGAATGTGGTGACACAAGTAGGTAATCAGGGACATTCCGAAGCCAATTATTTTCAGTTCAAAGCGTGGCAGGATGCAGGGATTATTAAAGATGTGACAGCTGTTACCGCTCATATGAACAATCCGCGCAGATGGCACGGGTGGGATGCTAATATTTATAAATATCCGGAGAAACAGCCTATTCCTTCCACACTTGATTGGATGAACTGGCATTGTGCTGTTCCTTATCACGAATACAATGAGAAATATCACCTTGGCGAATGGCGCTGTTGGTATGACTATGGCATGGGTGCACTTGGGGATTGGGGAGCACATCTACTGGATACCGTACACGAATTTCTGGAATTAGGATTGCCTTATGAGATCACCATGCAGTATGAGAACGGGCACAATGACTATTTCTTCCCATTCTCATCTACCATACTATTCCGTTTCCCGCAGCGTAAAGGAATGCCGCCTGTAGATGTTACCTGGTATGACGGAATTGACAACCTGCCTCCTATCCCGGCTGGATATGGTGTTTCCGGTTTAGATCCTAATATACCTGCTACTAATCAGGGAAATACTCCACAAGCTAAACTCAATCCGGGAAAAATCATATATAGTAAAGACCTTACTTTTAAAGGAGCCAGCCACGGAAGCACATTATCTATTATACCGGAAGAAAAGGCCAGGGAAATGGCTTCAAAACTTCCGGAAGTTCCTGAAAGCACTTCCAATCACTTTGCCAACTTCCTTCTGGCTTGCCAGGGATTGGAGAAAACACGTTCTCCTTTTGAAATTCACGGCCCGTTAAGTCAGGTATTCTCACTTGGGGTGATGGCACAGAGACTTAATACACAGCTCTTTTTCGACAGCCGTACCAAGCAAATTACCAACAACGAATTTGCTAATGCGATGTTGACAGGACTGCCTCCTCGTAAAGGTTGGGAAGAATTCTATAAATTATAAATCCTATAAATCATTACCAAATGAAAAAAAGTATCTTATTTACCTTATTGTTGATATTTACAGCTACACTTTCCGCTCAAAACTGGCAACCATTATTTAATGGTAAAAACCTGAACGGATGGAAAAAACTAAATGGAAAAGCCGAATATAAAATAGTAGACGGTACTATTGTCGGCATTTCTAAAATGGGAACTCCCAATACTTTCCTCGCTACCCCAAATAATTATGGTAACTTTATTCTCGAATTTGATTTTAAAGTAGATGATGGTTTGAACTCTGGTGTGCAGTTCCGTAGCCTGAGTCTTAAAAATTACGATAAAGGCCGTGTACACGGATATCAGTTTGAAATAGATCCTTCCCCACGGGCATGGTCAGGAGGAGTGTATGATGAAGCGCGTCGCGGATGGCTATACCCCATGACTGAAAATCCTGCTGCACAAAATGCATTTAAAAACAACCAGTGGAACAAAGCACGTATCGAAGCCATAGGTAATTCTATACGTACATGGGTAAATGGAATTGAATGTGCTAATTTGTGGGATGATATGACTCCAGAAGGATTCATTGCTCTACAGGTTCACTCTATCGGTAGTAAAGAACATGAAGGAAAAACTGTCAGTTGGAGAGGGATACGTATCCTCACAACCGATCTGGATAAATACAAAACCCCTGACTCCGGAAAAGCTCCTCTGGTTAATGCTATTACCAATACAATTTCTCCTCAGGAAGAAAAAGACGGATGGAAACTTTTATGGGACGGAGCTACAACCAATGGCTGGCGTGGAGCAAAACTCAATTCTTTCCCACAAAAAGGGTGGGTTATTGAAGATGGTATATTAAAAGTGATGAAAAGCGGAGGTGGAGAATCTACCAACGGTGGTGATATTGTTACTACCCGTAAATACAAGAATTTCATTCTGAAAGCCGATTTCAAAATTACGGAAGGTGCTAATAGTGGTATCAAATATTTTGTTAACCCTGATTTAAATAAAGGTGAGGGTTCTGCCATCGGTTGTGAATTCCAGATTCTTGATGATGATAAACATCCGGATGCTAAGTTAGGCGTAAAAGGCAACAGAACTATCGGCTCTTTATATGACTTAATCCCGGCTGTGGAAGATAAGCCTTTCAAGAAAAAAGAATTTAATACCGCAATGATCGTGGTAAGAGGAAATAAGGTAGAACACTGGTTGAATAATAAAAAGATCGTAGAATATGAAAGAAACAACCAAATGTGGAATGCCCTTGTTGCTTACAGTAAATATAGAGATTGGCCAAACTTCGGAAATGCAGCAGAAGGAAATATTCTTTTGCAAGACCATGGTGATGAAGTATGGTTCAAAAATATCAAAATCAAAGAATTGAAATAAGGGAATTAATTAAGTAGTTAAAGGAGTCAAGTAGTTAAAGTGGTTAAGTAGAGATATCTTATCTATTCTGACTACTTACCTACTTGACTACTTTAACTACTTAAAAACACAAAGATTTGTCAACAGCAAAATTACTATTGTTCAACCCCTTGCTTTAATGTTATATCTTCCAAGAAACTGCAAAAAGGAAAATATAAACTAAGTCTGCAAGGACAGATAGTAATCTTCTTTTGACAAACCTTTTTCTTAAAAACTAGTTACCCTATTCTATAATCATCCTTCCTCTGTATCACCGTCTATTTTTTCACGGATCAACTCATCTAATTCTTCAATTCTTTCTGCACGGGTTTCAGCATCGATTCCGCATTTGTTTCCGGATTCATCATATATTTCACCGGTTTTATCATCCCGGTCACTTATATAAGCACCATACTTATCACTTGCCGGACGTGACTTTAAAAGCGTATTTTCCTCACCCGTTGTTGTTATTGCAGGTCCATAAACTCTATCTACCATAAACTTATATTTTAAATTTCATTATTATGACAACAGAACAGGGCGAAAAGTTCTGGCATTTAAGAATGTTTGTCACTATTAGAGAGAAATTAAAGATATTGATGCTCCCCGGCCAGAAATAAGAGTTAACCTTACAATAAACTGTTTATAAAAAGAATACTTATCACACGCTTACACCGGATGAAGTAAACATATTGCTTTCTCTTTCGTTTAGAGAAAAGAATAAAAGCAAAACTCTAAAGTTATGGAAGAAAAAATATATGATCCGTTGTTGAAAGAAGGAATATACTTACCGGAAATATCTGTTATAATACTTAATGACATTTCAAAATGGACAAAATTCTTATCTATCCTTGGTTTTGTATTCCTGAGTATTATGATTATCAGCTTACTATCTGCCGTAGCTTTTACCTCTACGATGAATTACTATGCTGAAATGACACGTATGCACCCCTATAATCCGGGAATGTTTCAATGGTATAACATTGTTATTTACCTGATAGTGTTCTGCATTTATTTCTTTCCGATCTATTTTCTTTATAAATTTTCCATAAGAATAAGAAAAGCTATTGCTATTAAAGATACAGACGTATTGACTAATGCTTTAGGCTTCCTTCGAAAACACTATTTATTCCTAGGAATCCTTGCAATTGTCGGAATTGTGCTTGCCATAATAGGATTCAGTTTTATGCTATTGGGATTTTTAGCTTATATCTGAATTAAAATGAAAACAGAAGAATGCAATGTTTACTCACAAACCCATTTGCTTCAAGGGCTTTTCTGGAAGCAATATTATTCACTTCACATCCGCAAACAGGCTCATAACCATATTCCAGACAATGTATTTTCAGATATGAAATAATTTTCTTTGCATATCCCTGCCCACGAAATTCCGGATTGGTCCACATGCCTATATCGTAGAAATTCCTGTTGGGTAAAATATGTATTAGATACCCACATCCTATTAAGTTGCCCCCCTTCTCAAACATGTGCAACATCCGGTTGGAAACTGTAAAATTAAGCTCTTCGGGAGATTCATACAATTCACTTTCATATTTCAACAACCGGGGCATATCTTCTTCAGTAGCCAAACGAACCTGAAAGTCTTTATCCCATTCAATATTCAACTCCGGAGAATAGTCACGGAAAATAGTACCAAATATTCTATTGGATTTACTAAAAGTATGGCAACAAGTCAGTAATACGCTATCAAAAGATTTACAGAAAGCATTCTTTATAAATCCTTGTTCCAGAATCAGTTGAAACACTTCTTCCTTTCGCGTAAGGAATTTATATTTAAGATAAAATTCCAGCAAATAATCATCATCGGCTTTAATGAAATAACCTATTATTTCCAAATCTTCCTGAATAATAAAACAATGTCCTTCATTAATAAGCCATTCTAACATTAATTCCTGAGAAAGTTTTATCTCATTGAGATATTCGTCTCTTAAATACATTATTTCAGATAACTCAATAGGACTAAATTGTATCATAATTATTATAGTTTATATATTAGGAGATAAATTCTAATATGTTTTTTATTTCTTTTTAACCGGTAATCTTAGCACCGTTCTGAGTTTCTCCGGAGCCTGTTTCCGCGGATCACCCAGATATATTTCGTGATGCTTACGCATATTTCCTGTTTCTTCTATCAAATCATTTGATTCTATAAACTCATGAAGTTTGGCTATAGAGGCCGGTTCTTCACTATAAGGACCAATATGCATGATTTGCACACACAAGCCTTCTGTAAAGTTCAGCAACTTAGCCTTTGAAATGTCCACATCCGGTTTTTTCTTTTCACATTCCCGGATTGCCCATTCAAAAACATCCTGAGTTACAAATTCCGGTTGTCGTATGAGAGAAGTCCAAAGCCAATCATCTCTTCTGTTAACATCGAAAGCTCCGTTTTCAAGCCACCACAAACCTTCTAACGGAGGTACAACATACTCAAAGTATCCTTCGGGCTGATTGCCGGACATCTTACTCATTTTGATAGTGAAAGTTAATGCATATAAAGTCTTTATAGCTTCCTGATATATGTGTGACTGAGGAGATCCTAAACCATCAACTGCAATAAAACACATTTCCGGTACATCAATCAGCATGGGTTTTTGTTTAGGAAGATATAAGTCTTTGTACTCTTTCTTAAAATCTATTTTTCCTGTTACCATAGAGTTTATCCCCTTTTCAGTTATATTTCAGACTTCAACTATCAAAATTATGCATTAATTTGAAATATCCAATAAACATTATTGCAATATTTAAGTAAAACAATATGTCATACCTAAATGTTAGTATAAACAAAAACAAACTATATTAAAATTTTAAATATGAAAGCTGTCAGAATACATCAATACGGCGGAGCTGAAGAACTTAAATACGAAGATGCACCTGTACCAACTATAAGTGATAATGAATTATTGGTTAAAGTATATGCTACTTCCGTAAATCATCTGGAAATAAAAAAAGCCGAAGGTGTTTTAAAAGGACATATAGATCTGGAATTTCCCTGGATTCCGGGATACGATTTCTCGGGAACTATTGAAAATGTAGGTGCAGATGTTAGTGGTTTTGAAGTTGGTGATAAAGTTTACGGCAATTGTAACGGTGGTTCCTATGCAGAATATGTAGCTGTAAGTCCATTCACTACTGTAAAAATGCCGGAGAATTTGACTTTTATTGAAGCAGCCTCCGCACCTCACGTGGCTGAAACTGCCTGGCAGGCTATTCACGAACATGGACAATTAAAAGAAGGTGAAAAGGTATTGATACACGGAGCGGCCGGTGCTGTGGGAGCTTATGCTACACAATTTGCTTGTAAAACCGGAGCTATTGTATATGCTTCCGTATCAGCCAAAGATAAAGCTTATATTGAAACACTAGGTGCACAGGTAGTTATCGACTACAAAACAGAAGACTTTACGCAAATTGCTAAAGATATGGATTTAGTAATTGATTTAGTAGGCGGAGACACTCAAAGGAAATCTTATTCCGTACTTAAAAAAGGAGGACGTTTAGTGAGTACTACAGGTGCGATTTTGGAAGAAGAAGCCCAAAAACATCAAGTAACCGGAATAGCAATGGTTATGCGCCAGTCTGCTGAAGATCTAAAAGTAATTACCGAAATGTTTAAGAGGAATGAACTGAACACTGATGTGCAACTTACCTATTTCTTACCGGATGCTGCAGAAGGATGGAAAATAATGCTCGGTACAGACCCTAATCTTCCGGCACTTTCTCATGGAAAGATTGTATTACAAGTCGTTCAGGAAGAAGGAAAGGCTTCGGGAAGTATGATCGGGGATTGTGATCAGTGTTACTAATAAATTAAATTTTATAAAATTCAAATAAGCCAAGAATACAATTATATTTTAATATAAAAAAACATATCGTATTCATGGCTTATAATTATTATATCCATTATCTATTGATCTTTTCATTCCTACATTCTGAAATAATCATTATCCCTCCAATAAAAAAATATTAAATATTTTGAACTTTTCCCCAGACATATTTGTTAATTATAAAGAAATGATTTTAGTCGTAATCTAATTAATTATATAATAATTATATATAACCAAATGTAAAATAGCATTAATAATCAATATTATATCAGCACTTAATTTACAATATATAATTACGTAGAATACCTAATATTTATCTAATGCTTTTACCAGATAGAAACATAATTTAATCTCACCATTATTTTACAAATCTTATAATATATCACTTAATTATTCTATTATGAAAAAATGTTTCTTATTATTAATTCTATGTTTTACGTGTTTTATTAACCATACAAATGCACAAGATTCAGTACCTAAGCTTTTTGCTTCTATTTCAAATTTAGACTTCCAAGCGGAAGTAAATGTACCTGTTCAAAAACAAGTGAATATTGGCTTAACCGGTTTACCTCTCTTATGGACTATTACAGATTTTGCTATTAATATTACAGGAGATAATAGTGACCAATTTAGCATTATAAATGATAAATCTGATATACGTCTTATCGATTTATTTACAGGAAATTTTGGAATAACCGTTTCTTATAACCCTTCCGAAGAAGGAGAACATTCTGCTTCGTTGGAAATTCAGGCTAAACTATTGGGTTTTGAATTACCTCTTAAAATTGGAATACCTTTGTCTGGTAAAACAATGGGAATTCTAAAACTTAATGTTTTAACAGAAGCCTATATCTATGGTTTCCCACTTGTTATGGCTGAATTAACAAAGAGGCTTATGACTAATGTAGAAACTCCTAATCAAGTATTTGCCCCTATAAATCAATTCGGACATGCAACGACCTTCCTTGATGATGAGTTTACTGCAATTGTCGGAGTTAATGCAGATACATATGGCTCTTTATCCTGGTTGGATCTATCTGATGAACCCATTGTAATTTATATACCTAATACAAACGGACGTTATTACCTACTTCCTATATTAGATGCTTTTTCAAATGTATTTGCTTCACCTGGATCACGAACAACAGGAACAGAAGCACAGACCTTTCTTGTTACAGGGCCTTCATGGGAAGGGGATATACCGGAGGGAATGATTGAGCTAAAATCCCCAACAAATATGGCATGGGTAATCGGACGAATACTTGCCTACGATGAAGAAGATGGACGAACAGTAGTTAAATCTATACAGGATGGAATGGATATGAGACCTCTAAGTGCTTATGGAAACGCATCTTATACACCACCCACAGGTAGTATTGATCCTTCTATTAGAAATATTCCTCCCTCTGAAGCGATTTTTGAATTATCTGTCAGTGAGTTTTTTAATCTGATGAATAAATTGCTGATCGATAATCCACCGGCAAGCTATGACACCGACATCATTGAGAGGATGAAATCTCTTGGGGTTGGAGCAGGTTTAACTTTTAATTTAGCAGATTATACACTGGCAACCCAATTACTAATAGCCGGCATACCCAGTGTGGTTAAGGCCAAATTACTATTAACAACAGTATCTTCATCAAATAATGTAAATACATGGGGGTATATCTATGAATTAGGTGCTTATGAAGATAACTATGATCTGAGGGCAGCTATTGCCTACATTGGTTATGGAGCGAATACTATTGATGATACCTTATATGGAGTATCCCTTAACACCACAGATATGATATTATTTAATGGAGCAATTTATAATTATAAATTACATTTTGAAGTCAACGAAATACCGCCTGTACATCCCGATGCTTTTTGGAGTATATCAGCTTATAGCACCAATGGTTTCTTCACTGAAAATGAAATAGGACGTTATTCTATCGGGAGCAGAAATTCATTATATATAAATGAAGATGGTTCGATAGATTTGTACTTTCAACATACTAATCCTGGCAAAGATAAAGAAAACAACTGGCTTCCCGTTCCTAATGGTGGATTCAGATTATCTTTACGCCTATATTGGCCATCTGAATCAGCACTAAATCAAGAATGGCGTGCACCAGCTCCAAGTAAAAGTCTTAGAATTTTATCAGATGAGATTAGAAATCCAATGGAACTATCCGTTGGTAAATCACATTATAATCAAGGTATAGAAAATTCTGCTATCGACGAATTCAAACATATATTATCAGAAGTAACATATAATATTTCAGGCGTTGAGGTTAACAAAAACCTGCTACAACCAGGAACAATATATATCAGAAAAATAATTTATGAAGATGGTACATCAAAAATTATTAAGTTTATTGAAGCTTTAAGATAGATTTATATTTGCTATCAACTCATGCTATTATTGAAATAAAAAAAGATTGCCAGGTACATTTTATTTTCCTGGCAACCTTTTCTTATTTATATTTTTATATTACTATTTTCAGAAACTATTCAAAACCTTCCTACCTGCATTCAACATTTGAGCAGCATTTGAGTCTGTTAATTTATCAGTACTAAATTCTGATATGGCTTTATTTAGTTTTTCCAGTTTACTCTTCATCCCTTTAGCTTTGAACTCTTCACGGAGAATCCTGATTTTCTCAGCATCCTGAACACCCTCTATTAAGCGTTCCATACGGATACTGCTACGTCCCGGATATACCATATAACAATCTCCAGCTGCCCAGGTGCGGAAACGTGAATCATGCAAAGGATCTTTTACCCAGCTGTTATAAGCCCAGCGTAAATATCCGTCATACTCTCCTGCTACCGAATGCCAGATCATCCAAGCAGCTTCAGCAGGTGGAGAGAAGGTAAATACATTGGGACGTGGTTCACTGCAACAGTTATATACAGTAGTTATTTTACCTGCTTGCTGACGTCTTGCACGTACATCATCCGGAACATTATGTCCGTAAGCCAGACAAAAATCATATATCAAAGGCTCTATTTCCGCATAATAATTTCCCTGGCTTGAAACTTTATATTCCGGGTCTGCCTTGAAAATAAGTTCCAATGCATGCTTCATCATATCCATTCCCCGTTCATCCATTGAGATGGTTGTTCTTTCAAACCAACCTTTTTGTTTGAGATGCCTGGAAAAATCTTTCAGGAAAGTGTACCAATAATCTTCATATGCAGCCTCTCCGGGTTTTGTCTCTACGAACTGAATACGATTTGTAGCCTGATCATAATAATCAAACTTTAAAGCCCAGGGTACGAGTGTAAAGCAATTGATCTGCTGGTCAATTCCCATACTCATCATAAACTCTATCCACTTATCAAACACCGTATAATCATATTCCCAGCTTCCATCCAGTTTTTTGATTTTGCCTATCATACTGTCAAAATGATCTTCTGTCTGTCCGGCCCATGGCCTGTGCATGATTGAGGCAGTTATTACTTTTTGTCCGGCACCAACAAGACGTGCCATCACAGGGCGCATCTTATCAAAATGTGCCTCACTCCATAAAGGTACATTATATAAACGGGCTACAGCATAAGGATTCTGCCAAAGGTCAAGATGATATTTCCAGTCTTTCGGAGCAGGAAGTGTATGATTAAGTACATCTATTTCAAGCTGTAAACTCATAGGTGAAAGCCCGTCGGCAGAAACCGTTAGTGTACCTTGGTATTTCCCGGCACGTATATCCTGAGGTACCCATATATTAAACCACAGCGGTTGGGTGTTTCTTGCATCTATATCATGTCTCTTTTTGGCATCCAGCACATCAGCAACCATAGAAGAATCCCATTGTGTTTTGTCGGGACGATGTCCGCAGGCTCCTTTTCCATCTTTATTAAGTTCATCTGTCATTACATATCTTACGAAACCAGGAGTTATGGCAGAAGAGGGAATAACCGAACTTCCGTTCTTCAAATCAGATACGGTGAGTATTATATTTTTAAGGGGTTTATTTGACCATAAGACTGCCTGTGTATTTACCCGTTCTCCTTTCCACGCCTTCTCCGAAATCTTTTTACCGGCAAGGACTTTTGGGATACTCAATTTGGGATAACGTATATCCGTACTTCCCCATTGCAACTGTACAGGAGCTTTCTGGCTTTCCCATATCTCCTTTGAATCATAAGGTTTTGTATCGGTTAATTCGGTGTAGTCTCCATCCGGATCATTAATTTGCTGTGCCGCGACTACAGAAGAGAACATCACCAGCAAACTCAGGAAAAATGCTTTATTCATAAATATTATATTAATTGGATATGTAAGTGACTTTTATAATACAATGCAAAATTGGACGTTACTAAAACAAACAGGATAAATATACTGTGTTATGACAATAAGAGTCAAATTTATGGATATTCACCCAATTACAAATCTAACTTTAACAACTCTTCACCCTTTACATTCAATACCCTTAAAAACATTTTCTTATCCTGTTTCTGCAAGATCATTACTGTTGCGCTGTTTTCTTTATTACCTCCGCCTATTACAACCGGAAAATTATTCTGATATTTGCCTTTGGGAATAAACTCATATTGGTGGGTATGTGCATTTATGCAGACATTAAAATCAGCCTTCGAGAAGATAGGTCCCCACATTTCCAGGCAAGGGCTGTATTCGTCAACATTGGTTCCGTAAATTGGGATGTGATGAATAAGCACACGTTTTGAAGCAGATTTAAATTCTTTTGAATTTATCTCTTTGCGAAGAAATTCTGCCTGATCCTGCCGGTATTTGGTAAAGTCATTCATATCATAATATACCCAGTGATCGTCCGGTTTATCTTCTCCGCAATCCATTAAAACAATACGGGTATCTCCCAAATTAAAAGCAGCGTATGTTGTGTTATCCCCTTGGCGTTCAAGATAATTCCATAATGGAACGGAGTACTCTCCTCTTGTTTCATGATTTCCTCTCAGGTAAACAGAAGGAACACGATTATTACCGATACGGTCACCGTAATATGAAATTGTATTTACAATATCCCCTTCTGTTTGTGCATCATCAATACAGTCGCCATTAAAGACAATCATTTCATAAGGTACATCTTTTACCAGATCTTTTAATTTATCAAAAAGGGAATAGTTTTTATGGATATCATTGAAAATAAGCATAGTAAAGCCTTTCTTGCTATCATCAAAGGTGGTAAAGGTCTGCATTTCGGAATAAACCGTATCTCCAAACTCTTTCCGATAAGGCTGATAAAGAGTTATTTCCTGCGATACAGCCCGGTAATAGTATTTAGTCCCCGGTTTTAATCCTTCCAGACGAATCTTATTAATTGTATTATTAGCAATCATCTCACCTTCTATAAATGACCGGGCACGCTTCATATTATTTACATCCGTACCATACTCCACCCAGCTACGGCAGGGAACATTTGTAAGCCACATAACTGTCATTCCGTCTGTTGATGGTTTTTGCAGGTAAGGTCTTGTACGCATTACTTTATCAGCATCTGCTTTCAGACGTACATCTACAAATAAAGGACGATGATCGGAAGCAACGCTTTCATCAATTACACGACTTTGATGTACAGAATAAGTCTGTCCTCCGGCTGTTCTGCCAAGAATATAATCTATGGTTTCTTTAGGATCATCAGCCGGGAAAGTTGGTTGCTTGATATTATTAAGTATCTTCCAATCTGATGAAAACCTTTTAATCAAATCTGAGGCAGGCTCCGCATTTAAATCTCCTGCCAGAAATACCGGCTTTTTATATTTGGCAACCGCCTTATTTATCATATCAACAGATACATTCCTATCTTCTTCCGTTAAAGAGAGATGTGTACAACAGAAAATATAATCATCAAACTCGACAATTAACAATGCACGGGCCTCTTCCCTACCCGATAAAGATATCTTTTCGCAGGTTAAAGGCTTTTCCTTAGAAAGAATACCAATTCCGTATTTACCTCCCTGAAAAGATATGGCACTTCCATAACAAGCATACATCTTCGTAAGATCAGCTATACGGTCTAATACATCAACCTGTTGACTACGGGTGGTAACACTATCAATTTCCTGCACCGCTACAACATCAGGGTTTATTGACCTGATAACATTTGCTATACGCTCATAATTTGTTACTTCATCCATACCTATGGCATTACGGATGTTATAACTCATTATCCGGTGAGTATTTTCTTTGCGAGGAAATTTATCATGGCTGGCATTAACAGAAAAGAAAGTAAGAAATACAATTAACAGGGATATTAATTTCTTCATAGCATATTATTTATGGCATTTTGTAAATCAAAGCAAAGATAAAGAATATAAAAACATCCTGCTATACTTATTGTATCAGATAATTGTTATTACATAAATGTTTTAAATAGAGTGTTTATATACTATCTACGATTTGACGCTGATCTCTAAAAAACAATATGCGTTCTTTATCTCCTGTTCCTGATATAAGAGTGGATATTTTTTTAAGTGACTTTACCCACATCCTTATATTATTACATGTTGTTTCATCTTCATTTATAGTAGATATCAAAGAAAGAGTAGCCATGTAACTGGATTTATATTCTTTATTCCAGGTATATACGTAGGTTACTCCCATCTTCATATTAGAAATATAAAACTCTATTTTTTCTAAATTGTCTTCGGGGCCGCCTGCTGAAAGAAGTCTTTCCAAATCACTCAGCATGGTATGCATGTCTTTCTTTATCCGTTCTACATCTTCTCTATCTATCATATCGATACTGATGTAAAACTTTATATCCTCAACCAAATCATGAATAATATATTTATCCCATACGTATAGTACTTTTTTTGTGTTCTCATATATATTCATTATATGTGGACAAAACTTTAATATGTTATCTGGTATTTTCCAACTGGCAAAATTTCTGCATTTTTCCGGCCCCATGTAATAGAAAGCCCATCTGTAATAAATAAGTTTGAATAAATAATCATACGGGATATAATACTCTATAGGAAGATTAGTATATATTCCTCCTATTTCGCTATCAGAAGATCCTCCCAATGTTCTGATTTTTTCTAAATATTCGCCCACACTTTCCGTCCTTTCATCTAAAGAACCTTCGATTCGCGGACTAAATACACGAAGATTAACAACATTTGTTTTATCATCAGTCAACAGGTTGTCTAAAGAGATATTCAGACTTTTGGCTAATATTCCCATTTCCCTTATAGAGAACTGTACAATGCCTTTTATCCTACGATAAGCAGACTCTTTTTCTATCTTTAAAACTTCCTCTACTGTTGTTACCAATGCTGTCTGTTTCGTAAATTTTCTTCTCAAAGCTCCGAGGAACTTTTCATTTAGATCCAGGTTATTCATTTTTATTATAAGTAAAAATATATCAAATGCTTTACAAATATATCAATTATTGAAATATCTTATACCGTAAAAGACAAAAAGTGATTAAAACCGAAAAAAATAAAAGTAATAACACTAATTCTGTATTTTATTTAAAACTATATTTTTTTATTTTTGTTATACAAAACAATTTATATATCATTTACAGGCGTTGATTCTTATTCGAATAAGCCTGATCATATATATTTACTTTAATAGTAGATTTTTAAAGAAGTCATATCTAACCAAAACTTTAATTTTTTATGAAAAATAGAATCGGAGAATATGCAGGGCAAATCTGGCACCTGCTTTACAACAGAGGTAAATTGACCCTTCGTGACATTGGTGAAGCGACACACTATGGACAGGATGTGATATTCTTGTCTTTAGGATGGCTATTACGTGAGAATAAAATCCGTATTCATAAAGTTAACGGACTATTGTTCTATGAATTGGATTCTGTTGAAGCTGAACAATCCAATTAAAAAATTAACTGTTGCATATATGCGAACTTAACACCTTATCATTAAAAAAAGGAGATAGCCTTTGCTTGTCTATCTGTGGAATTACTAACTTTATATCCCTCAAATTGTTCTGCAGAGGCTGTCTAAAAATCTCAAATTCACAATATTAGCAGTATGCCCCAAATTGCTAAATCTCACCCTGATATAAATTACCCTACAGAATATCTGAAGTTACCTTTGAACATACTTTTTAATTCTTATTTGAAAGTCTTAATTAAATCTTTCCCGGAATAAAAAAAGAATTCGTACTTTGTACTGCTAAATACAGAATGTGACTAAACTATGAAAGCATTTATTATTCTTAAACTATTGTGGGTTATTGTATTATTATATATGATCATCCCATCCATACAATCGCAAAACAATAATTGGCAGAATACGCACGAGAGAATTTTTGTTTTTGAAATTACTAATAAAGAAGCTCTTAAATTACTCAAAAATCCTGAAGACAGTTTGATCCATAAAATGTTGCATACTCCTGTTGCATCATTCATCGATAAATGGGATAATCCATCCGAACAAGGACATTTTATACACGCTAACATTTATAAAAACCTTGTTTATTATGATTATGTACCTATTATACCCTTTCAGGTATTTCTTTTTAAAGAGTATGGTAATTTGACTCTTCAGATTATTGATAAAGAAGGAGACATACGGGATAATGCAAAAGTAAAAATCACCGAACAATGGCGGATTTTTAATAAGAGGGTTGATTTCGATAAGGAGAGCCAGACTTACCGGATTGATGATTGGTCGGAAAATACCAACCGTATTCTTACAGTAGAGTTGGATAACACACAGAATACACTTTATCCTGTTCCTGCCGATTTATTCGGAAATGCAAACTGTGTTTATAAAATAGAAGTAGTAATGCTTACTCATGATAATCAACGGTTGGTGTATAATGATCTGATCTCTTTTTATAAAAGCCATTATGATATCACTACCTCTACCCGTAATGACACCTTATGTTTTGACTTTTAGAAAGGGGGAAAATCACAGAAGGTAAAAAGGACTACTCCGTTATAATAACTCTAAAGAATTAAAAGAGATAGAACTACCATACGAAGAGCCTTTCAAACAAGCGACTGTCAGTTACGATTTTACGATTCCCGAATATGATTACAACAAACAAATTTTCACTCACGACCAAGATCCGTTGTTAGATATGGAAGGCGGTCTGGTTGCCGATTCTTTTAATATAAAGTTGATTAATCCGCTGGCACTTGATGTATCCTGGTATATCTATCAAGGCAATATTCTTCTGCAAAAAGGATCAGGCAAAGAGCTTGATTTTAAATTTGCTAATCCCAGGCTGGATATCACACATTACGTAGAAGTGTTTTATTTTATGGGAGATAAAGAGGAAGTATACAGACGCCCTTTTGTTCCAAAAACACAATATTTATCTTTAGACCTCGACATGCCTGACCGTATTTATCCCGGACAGACACTGGATGCAACTATTACCGTAAAAGACCATTTTGAAAAACCGGTTAAAGGAGTTGACCTCACAGCTTTTGCAGTAAATACAATGCTGGGATATGAGGTTCCCGACCTTCCTTATTATGGCGATCCTCCCGGAACACGTGAAAAACGTGCTACCTATTCTATAGATCAGCGTAAATATATATATTACAATAGACTGGACTATGAATTCTGGAATAAGATTGCCGGATTGGATACCATGCTTTATTACCGGATTACTTATCCTCAAAATGGCCGGTTTGTTCATACAATAGATACACCGGATTCGACTACACAGTTTGCACCATTCATAATGAAAAATGGAAATGCGGTAAATATCTATGTAATAGAACGTGATGAAGAGCCTCTTTATTTTTCCTGGACCAACCAGCTTAAAAATTACTCTTTTCCTACTGATACACTAAAAAAGACAATAACCCTGCGCCTGCATGACCGTTTGGTTATTCTCCCTGATATGGAACTGGAGAAAGGTAAAAAAACAATTATAAGCCTTGATCCGGACAACCTACCGCCTGATGTAAAAGTACAACACATATATTATAAGGATAAAGAAAAGCGTGATATTTTTACCCCTAATGAAGTAAACAAATATAGTCAATATACATGCTTGTTACCTGTATCGGGAGAATCTTACAATTTCCTTACCCAGCACGGATATTATTATCCAATCTCATATTCCTGTACTAAGCTTCGGAAAACCAAGATATTAGCAGGTCCTATCAGGCAACGGCCTTCAAGGTATAACAATAGGGTGGAATACAAACATGAAGGAGGTTTTTCGTATGAATTTGACAACAATGTAATATATAAATATCCCGAAAAAGTATGTCCCGAATATCTGTTATTTAAATACGATCATGATATCCTCTCTTCTTTCTGCGAAAGTAGAGTTGATGTATTTCCCGGTAATCAATGCAAATAATGATATGAGGGGGATAAATATAGAAAATTAATGATGTAATGGTTACATTTTGGTTTGGGGAATAAAAAGTATTTATCTATATTTGCGCTTCCCAAGACTGTTGATTACTCCGGCTCGTCTATGGCTGTTTACACAGTTGAGTTACGGATAGAAAAATAAACAGTCTGCACAGTTAATTGATTCCATCCGCAACTTTATTTCGTTTTACGAGCGCGGGACTTACGTTTTACAGGCGTGGGCTCTACGTTTCTCGTGCGTAAAACGTACGTTTCACGCACGAGAAACGATGTACTTGTTCTACCCAAATACCTTATCAGGTTACTTAACAAGGTTTACCCGGGTAGTCAAGGCAACTTAGTCAAGTACTCAAGAAAAATAATGTTCCTGACCGGATAATCCGGACAGACGAAAAACTTAAAAAACTTATTTTCAATTATATAAAATACAAAGATATATGGCAGCAGAATACGACTTCAGAAAGAATCCCAAAGGTAAAGAGGAAGAAAGTGAGCTTACCCTTCATCCACGCATCGTTTCCAAAGGAACGATTGATTCTAAACGGATAGCGCGAGACCTGACCCATGCCACTACCTTTACCGAAGGAGATGTAATAGGGCTTTTAGCTGCTCTTGAAAACAATATTGCAGATTACCTGAAAGAAGGATATGAAGTAAAGTTAGGTGATATGGGATATTTCTCTCTCCGCCTGAAATCCCGCCCTGTGAAAAACCCGAAAGAGATACGCGCTGCATCTGTTTCGATTGATAATATCAATTTCCGTGCAAATACTATTTTCAAAAGAAACGTAAAAGGTGCCGAGCTAATCAGAGCTAAAAGAGGATTCGTATCCTCAGGCAAAATCACTCAGGATGAATGCAGGGAAAAGCTTTTAGTATATTTGAATAAGAATACTTTTATCACAAGAAGCACATATTCGCGGATTACAGGTTTATTGAAGAATAAGGCATTGAATAGTCTGAATGAATTTGTAAAAGAAGGCTTCCTAATAAAGGAAGGAAAAGGAAGCCATGTGTTTTATATGAGAAATAAAGAGATTGTTTAAGGCGTAATTGAAAATGCCTTAAAAGTTCCGAGGCATAAATGCCCCAGGCAAAGAAGGGTTGGAATAAATCCCTCTACAAAGCTGATTTACCAGCCTATTCTCCTTGCCAGGCAGATTTATCGCCCGGAACAAGAAACTACTTTTGAGATATTCTCAAATATACCTTCATACAACCTCTTTACAACCTATCAAAAACTACATATTACTTTCATATATCCGCAAACAATCAAAACTAATACTCTTCTTCATCTGTTTCCGGATTATATATATTGATTGTCACATCGTATAAAGCAAATTCCGCCAAATTGAAATATTTCCTGTTATTGGCTGTACGGGTAACATTATACCGGAAAAACCTAAAAGGAGACCCGGCTTGAAATATCTCTGAGGTATACTCAGCTCTCGAACCTGATGGTATGCCGCCTTCTATCGTATGAATTGTAGTCCATTCTAATCCGTCTTCACTAATTTGTACTTCTACTACAGCCGGAGCTTCTTGTGAGCCATTCCGGTTTTGCGTATAAAATTGAAATACTTGTAATGGCTCGTTCAGGTTGATTTGTATGTAGTGTGGCATATCTTCCTGAGGAGACGACCAACGGGTATGAAAGAAAGTATTTCCATCCCCATCTATGAGATTTTTAATAGGCCCTTCCGTAGGTTCCGGGTGGTTAGAGCTTAACTGTCCTTCGTTAAGTTCTACCTTTTTCCGGATTATCGTCTCCGTAACCGGGGCTTTTTCTGAGCGTGCTTTAAGAATTATTGCCTCGCTACCTTCATTCTTCCGATTAAAAGTCCGGAACTTGAATTCGTAATCCCCATACCGGGCACGCGTGTTTTTAATTAATATGGAATCGGTACCGGCAGATGCCAGTAATGATTTATCAGCTTTTACAAGGGGATCGTAATAAGTAATCCGGAGGAAATAAAAATTGCTGTCTGCCGGCACATCCCACTTTAATAATATCTCTCCCGGCAAAGATTTAAATGCGATATTAGAAACACGGGAAGGAACGGTAAGAAAATCATCGGGTTCTTCCATCCTTTCAAAATTCTTATCACAACCTATCAAACCATATAAGGTTGTGAAGGTTATCAGATATATATAAATTCTTTTCATTTATTTGGCTTTTTATCAGTTAATACTCATTACCAACCCGGGTTTTGTGTCAGGTTCGGATTTTTACGCCTTTCCGTGTCGGGCACAGGAAAAAGATACATCTTATCGTCCCATATCCTGTTACTCTCTACACGGGTATAAGTATATTTCTCGTCCGAAACCTTCTCTATCTTCATGAAAGTCACTTTTTTCAGCAGCTCTCCTTTTCTCCACCTTCTGACATCGAAGAAACGATGACCTTCAAATGTCAGCTCTATCATCCGCTCATTCCGGTACCGGTTTTCAAAATCTTCTGAGTTTAATCCTTCCGGAAGTGCAGGCATTTTTACATCATTCCGATCACGGATTACATTTACTGCTTCCCGGGCAGACATGGTAAAGACAGCATCTTTCACATCAGCACCGCCAAGATAATTGAACACAGCTTCTGCATAATTGAGGTAAAACTCTCCTAACCGGAAAGTAATCCAGGAGTGTCGCTTCTGATTTAATGTATTCGGCCGCAAATCAACTGAAGCATCCAGGTACTTTTTCAGATAATATCCTGTAGGAGTTGCCCCGGAAATAGGACTTCCGTTTATTCCACCTTCGTATGTTTTCAAAGGTTGGGTATTATAAGTAGGCCAGCCTTTATCTCCGTTTTTTGCAATGGTCATACTAAAACGCGGGTCTCTGCCTTCATAAGGGTTTTCTTCATCATACCCACTTCCGGCTTCGTACCATAACTTGCCTGTTGCTTTCATTTCATAGGCGTCGACCAATGTCTGTGTCGGACAATTTCCCGAGCCTCCTCCTTCTATGCCTACAGGGAAATTATAGTATTCCAGATAATTGAGGTCACCTACACGGCGCACAAGCAGCATCTCGGAATTATTATAATTCTCTGTTCCCCAAAGCGCAGAGTAATTGCCCAACCTGATATTGTTTGCCGCACAAAAATCGATTACATCTTTATTGGCAACAGCAGCCTCCCTCCAGCGGTTTTTATCATTGTCGCTATTAAATAAAGGACTTGCACGGTAAAGAAGTGCTCTGGCTTTTAAAGCCAATACAGCTCCACGGGCTACTCTACCTGTTTCTTTAAACGGAAGATTGGTGTATGATACAGGTAGCTCTTCGACAATCTCCTCACATTCGCTTATTATGAAATCAAATATCTTATCAAAAGAGGTACGGGATAAAGTATTAGCTTCTTCTTCTGTTAATACTTCTGTTATAAAAGGTATATTACCGTATTGGCGTACAAGGTTGAAATAAAAATACACTCTTAAAAAACGAACTTCATATTGATAACGTTCAAACCGTTGCATCTGCTCGTTATAATCTTTATTGTATTTGAAGTCAGAGAAAGTCTGCCCCTTCGATGCCTCCAGGTAGAAATTTGCAGCGCGTATTCCTTCGTAATTTGTTACCCAGGTATTCGATTTCGGATTTGCAGCGCTCCACGCACCGTTATTAAAGTCGTTAATCCCTGACCAGCTCCATGCATATTGTGCTTCATCACAGGCAGAGGCCAACATGGCACCCGAATAGATATTTCCAAAATCATAATCCATGTGTCCATAAATATCCGTTACAAAATTCATGGTACGATTAAAACTGGAGAAAACCTGTTCTTTATCATAACTCACAAACTCATTGTAATCCATTTCATCGCTACAGGCTCCCATTATAGCCATGCAGCTTATACTTACTAATATATTCTTTATTTTCATCGTTTTCATATTTCGTCAATAAATAGATTATTAAAAACCTACGGCAAAACCAAGATGTATAGACCGGGTCATAGGAAATGCGATGGCTACCGATTCCGGGTCGGCTATATCTATCTTATCAAAACAAAGCAGATCTACCCCTCTCACGTATATTTTGGCATTTTTCATTTTCACTTTTGAAAGAACACTTGCCGGGAGTTTGTAATAGAGTTCACAATTTCTCATTTTCAGGAAAGAGGCATCTGCCAGCCAGATGGAATTTGTCCTGAAATTATTAGGATTACTTTCTGTCGTTAACCTCGGATATTTGGCAAATGGATTATCCGGTGTCCAACGGTTGTCATAATAGTTTTGTGAAATATTAAAATCATTTATTAAAGGTATAAATGTACTTGGCGTATTTAAAACCTTACTATAGTTTCCTACTCCCTGAAAAGTAGCACTCACACCCAAGCCTTTCCATTCTACACCCAGATCAAAGGAATAATAGATTTCAGGAACCTGGGTATTATATCCCATTGAGATCACGTCGTATTCATTAATAATACCATCATTGTTCTGATCCCTGTATTTAATATCACCGGGTTTCACATCGCTAAATTGCTGTGTAGGACTGTTTGCAATATCAGCTTCATCAATAAAGAAACCAACCGCCTGTAGCCCAAATATTTGTCCAACCGGTTTGTCTGTTGTGCGCAAATAGTCATAAGCTTTAGGTTCTTCCAGTTGTTCTATAATCTTATTCCTGGCAAACGTAAATTTGCCGCCTAATGAAAGGAATACACCTCCAAACTTCTTGTCGTAATTCAATCCGGTTTCAACTCCCCAGCTGTCCACTATACCCGCATTCGCATAGGGTGATGCTATACCGATGACTGACGAATTCCTTCCACTTGCTGATACCCATAAGTCTTTCCTGCGCTGATAATAAGCGTCCAGGCTTAATGTAAAGCCGTTCAGGAAAGCTGCGTCTACGCCGGCATTGTACTTATAAGCTTTCTCACGTGTCGTATTGAAAGACGGAAGACGTCCTTCGGTAGTACCTCCATACCATCCGTAGCCATCACCCAAGTGATAACCATTACCGTCATCAAAGCTTTGTTGCCAATAATTTTCAGCTGGAATGAAATCCGTATTAATGATACCGGCGGAGGCTCTTAGTTTTAAGAACTCAATAACTTTCACATTTTTCATGAAAGACTCGTTCGAAATAATCCAGGCAGCAGAAAGTGTTGGCGAAAATCCCCATTTCTCTCCGGGAGCTAATTTATTGGAGGCAGCCGTGAGAAGTACCAGGTCTGCTATGTAACGATTCATATATGAGTAATGTACATAAGCAGAGACATTTTGACGGTAATATGTATTGTTCCGTCCGATATAAGTCTGATTCTCATAAGAATAAATCAGAGAAGCAAATAGTTTGCTTTTGTTTCCAAGGGAAGCCTGATAGTCTACATTTCCAACAAAATTAAAGTGACGGTTTTCATTGTCAAGATGACGGCCGAATGAGAGATTATCTGTTGCACCACCTTTAAAACGTACTATTTCATCGGGTTGTCCGTTTACCCAGTTTATAACAGCATCGCTGGCATACTCATATTTCCGGGTACGGCCTTCCCAATAAGCAGCCATATTATCGTAGCCAAAACGCATGGAAGCACTTAAACCTTTAGTGATAAAATCAAATTTCTGGCTTAATTTTACGTCTGCGAATAAAGTCCGGTTATGGCCTTTGGAATATCCACGTGCTTGGGTAAGCGCTACGGGATTCATGTTTTCCCCGTATGTCTCATTTCCTCCCCAGATGCCATCAGAAGTTTTTATTGGGAATGCGGCGGCAGGAACAAGATAAAGCCGGGTCATCAGCTCGTCGGAAGCAAGTCCCGGACGGCTAAATTCATTTAGTACTCCCAATAGCCCTACTTCCAGTTTAGTAGAAGATGTCACATCAATATCCAGATTGGTACGTATATTTAACTTCGAATATTTCATCTGGGTGGAGTATCCTTCATTCTCATTGGGATTTTTAATGAAACCACGATTATCCTGTAAATTCAACATGGTATAGTAACGCATCTTGCTGCCACCACCTCTAAAGGAAATGTTGTATATATCAGACGAACCATTATCACGGAAAACTTCATCAACCCAGTTTACATTAGGATATAGATAAGGATATTTACCACTTTGGAATGCATTCAATTCGTTTCTTGAAAAACGTGGTGACTTCCCATCATTTGCCAGAGCCTCATTTACCGCTTGTGCATAGGTATACGAATTAACAAATTCCGGCAGGCGTTTCTGCGAATTAAAGGCATGGTCGTAACTTACATTAATATCTCTCGCCTGGTATTTTCCCCGTTTTGTCTTAATGGAAAGAACTCCGTTGATGCCTTTATAGCCATATAAAGCTACTGCAGTAGCGTCGCGTAATACGGATACGGATTCTACTTCTTCGGGTGTAAGATTTTGAATGGAACGTTCAAAACCATCTACCAAAATTAAAATACCATTATCCGAAAGTGTTTGCAGGCCACGAATAGATAATGAGGTTCCATTCTCCCACACCGCTCCTGAATTTTGAAGTGCAGTAAGTCCCAGTGTATTACCAAATAATGAATTCGACATACTGAGTGATGAACGTTTATTTATCTGCTCATTGGTGGCACGTGATATTGCTCCCGTAGACTCTTCTATTGTTAAATTTATACCAAATCCCATATCTACGGCTTCAGAAGCATACCCCATTTTTATCTCCATAGAGGGGCCTGAGACAGAAACTACCTTTCTCCCAAAATCCGGTGTATTTATTTCAAGTTTATCATGTTCCGTTGCGTCTATCTCAAATTCACCGTTCTTATCTGTAGCTGTTTTCAAAAGAGAATAACCCACTACAGAAACTTGTGCACCTGAAACAGGCTTTCCCCACCTGTTAATTACCTTTCCGGTAATATTTGTTTCTTGTGCCCCGCTATTTATACTTGCATATACAAGTATCAGGAATATTATTATTTTGTTTTTCATATCATACAATTCTTTTAGTAAAGTTTTTCCTTGGCATCACCATCCGGGATTCTGAGTTAAACCGTAAGCCTTGTTTATTTCATTGGACGGAAAAGCTGCCAAATACCATTTAGGACTAAAGTTTGTCCACCATGCTCTTCCGGGATTCCTCAGCTCAAATACCGTATAAGTAAACTCTCTAGGCCGTTCGCCACGTTCGCCGGCCGGTTTATCCGACCAGGATTCCTGCTTACCATCAGCCCGGTAAATACGTAGGCCATGTAATATTTTTCTGAAATCAGCTTCACGTTTATGACGGATCATATCAAACAGACGGACGTCTTCCAGCCCTAATTCACAGGCACGTTCCCTTAATATCTCTTCTAATAATACCCCGGGATCATTCATATTTTTACCCGGATTGCACTCTACCAGTCCTTTTAATCCTACACGGGCACGTATTTTATCTAATTCGGCTATTGCATCGGCCATTCTGCCTGCTTTCATCAAGGCTTCGGCATAGGTTAAATGGAGTTCGGCTATGCGCAGATAAGGCCATAACGTAGGTTTGTTCCTTTGCTCATTAAAATCCAGGATAAATTTATAGTTGGCATACCCGGTAGCATATTGGCCTTCCTCACGAGCCGGATTCTGTTGGGCTTCACGTCCACCTACCCATAATTCGGTCTGACGCCCCTGAAAAGAAGCACCTTCGACTAAAACCGTTTCAAATAAACGCGGATCACGATCCGTAAACATACTTTTTACTTTATCAGGGTCATTCCAGTCAAAAGGAGTACCGTCCGACATTGTAAACATCTCGACAAACTCCTGAGTCGGAGTTAAAGCCCCGTTCATGCAGGATTGCGGGAAATAGTAATTCCACTGATAATTATCTCCATAGGTGTAGCGAATACGGGTCGATATGAGTAATTCCGGATTATCTCCCCCACTTCCACGTGTGAAATAGGCATTACGGAAGGCATTACGATAATCACTCATTGTAGTTCCCTGCGGCTGGCACAAGCCATAGGCACCTTTACTCTTCACTTCATTAAAGAAAGCTTCACAGGCTTGCAGGCATTGTGTCCAGACTTCTTGTTTATATCCTCCGTACCAGACGTGATGTTTTGTTACGGCATCCTGAGGTGATTCTGTACAGTAGGGTTCATCATCATTAAACAGAGGACTGGCAGCAAAAAGCAATATTTTGCATTTCAGTCCCATAGCAGCAGCACGGGTAAAGCGTCCGTCCCAGTTGGATATGTCTGCTGCATCCAGTGCCCAAGGTAATACATTTGCAGCTTCATCTAGAAGGTTAATCATGAAATTTACAGTTCCTTCTATCGTTGCACGTTCATTTTCGTATGTCTCTGCGTCCATACTCACTTCGTAAGTATGGTCTATAAGCGGTAAACCTCCGTAATGACGGAACAAGTCAAAGTAGCGGGAAGCAATGATTATTTTTGCTTCTCCTTTTAACCGTTCTTTTTCTGCCGAATCCATGTCCGGTACGCGGTCTACATTTTCAATAAATATCCATGCCTGCCGGATAGCTGGCCAACAATCTTCTTTTGTATAGCCGAAACGGGTGTGGGTATCTGTCTCCTCCAGTCCGGCACTGTAACTGCCGGAATAATACATCCTGTTTACTCCATCCCAGTTAAGATGGCTATGCCAGCAATCAGATAGTGCTTCAAACATACCCATGTTCATTTTACCGTCTATATCATTCCAATAACTGGGTAGTGCATAGTACAATTTCCGGTATGTATTCCAAAGAAAACGGCGTGCATATTCTGCTTTATTGAATATAGTATCCTGGGTGACATCCACACCAGGTGCTTTTTCGAGGAAACTATCGCCTAATTTAAAATCATCTACACAAGAACATACAGTGGCGGTTCCCAATGCAATTGATATAATTAATTTATTTATTCGTTTCATAATCTTTTAACTCTTTAATTCAGGTATCAGAAACCGATTTTAAGTCCGACATTAAATACTCTTGTCAAGGGATAAGCAGGCCGATCACTTGTTTTTGATTCCGGGTCTCCCAAATCAAACTTAGAGAAAGTCAACAGGTTATATCCGTTCGCATAAAGCCTGCACTCATTTATACCGGCTCTGGTAAGAAACGGGAATTTGAAGTTGTATCCTACCTCCACATTCTTTAGACGCAGGTAACTTGAATTGACCAAAAACAAATCTGAGGCTACATAATTACTCTTTTTATGAGCTAAGGTAGCACGTGGTAATTTTGCTGTTGAGGCAGTTTCGGGTGTCCAACGCTGTTCAAACTGATGGAGTAAAAGCCCTTTTGCATCGGTATCCCCCATTGGTTCACGAAAAGTTTCATCCAACATGCGGTCTACATTCCATGCACCGGTCCACTGCATACTGAAATCAAACCCTTTCCATGAGAATCCCACATTCAATCCTGCTACATACTCAGGGGTATTAGTATAACCAACAGGACATCTGTCATCGGAATTGATTATACCGTCACCATTGAGGTCGACGTATACACAATCCCCGTATTCCAATGTTACGGAATGTTGGGCTATATCCTTTCCATACTGTTTTTTGTATCTCTCGTTGGCCGTTTCATCATAAAATCCCCATAGCTTATGGATAAAACGCGTGCCCACTGGGTTGCCTGTCCTCCACAAATAATCTTCGTTGGGTTTTACTTCTGCCATTTCAATGATCTTATTCCGTGAAAAAGACATATTAGCATTTGCCCAATATCGAAAATCATTGTTGAGTTTATCATTCCATTTCAGTTGGAGTTCATATCCGTGGCTGTCTACTTTTCCCAGATTGAGTACCGGCAATGTGATTCCGAGAAATCCCGGAGCCGTATTCGGCTGTACCAGAATATCCTTACGATGTTCTTTAAATATGTCTGCAGATATCAATAAACGGTCATTCAGGAAACCCAGGTCAACACCGTAATTTTGTTTGTAAGCCTTTTCCCATGTTACATTCCTGTTCTTTTTCGCTCCTTCATAAGCACCGGGTTGATCCGAACCTACGTTTGTTCCGAAATTATATCCTGATCCTCCGATTACATAAGAATCCGGTATATACATAAAACGTTGCTGGACATCTCCGACATAATATTTATCATTACCTACAGCCCCATAGGATGCACGCAATTTCAGGTAATTAAGTATATGCTTTATTCCTTGCATAAAACTTTCTTCAGTTACCACCCAGCCTACAGAGCCTGCCGGGAAAAATCCATAACGTTTGTCGGGATGGAAGTTTTCCGAGCCGTTATATCCCATATTAAATTCTGCCATATAGCGGGTTTTGTAATCGTATGTAACACGTCCTACCAATCCGACATAACCTGATGGGATATCCGTATATTGTTTGGGATAATAGGTTTTGGATTGATTATAGAGCAGCAGCCCCCCTACATTGTGATCTCCGAACTTTCGATTATAATTAAAGCTGGCTTCTGCATACCAGTTACGTCCGGAATCTACAGATTCACCATAGCTCAGCTGACCATCATCCCCACTTTTCATATATTCCAGTCCGCCGCTTGCTGTTTTTACCGGAGTATAATAAGGTATGGTAGAACTCCGTTGCTTGTTATGCCAGTAATCAGAATTGTATGCTCCTTTTATTTTAAATGAAAGACCTTTTGTTATGAAGTCAAGCTTTTGTTCCAATATCAAGTCTACATTCAGTACATTTGTTGTTTTGGAATTATACCCTTTACCATAATAAGGGTTTAATCCATCCGAACCTGGATTTGAGATATAGTCTGTGTTTGTTTTAATCCACTTCCCATCTACGATCCCGGCTCCGGAGAACGGGGTAGCCCAATAGAAATGACGAAACAACTGGTTTTGATCTTCGGCAGAAATAGGTGTATTTTTACTTTCTACCCGTCCCCCAAGATTCACTTGAAGCAAAGTAGACTTACTTATATCAAAATCAAGGTTAGCACGGTAGTTATACCGTTTATAATCGAAGTTAAAATTGTATCCTGTGTCGAACGTTTTGAATAATCCTTCTTGTGTAAAAACTCCTAAAGAAACAAAGTAACGAACACGTTCTATCCCACCGGATATATTCATATTGTGCTGTGTTTGTAAAGCTCCTTTTTTAAGTAACATATCCAACCAGTCTGTATCCGGATATAAGATAGGATCGGAATATGTGCGAAAAGCTTCTACTACTTCAGGCTGAAATTTATATTGCTGAGGGGGTATCCCGTCATTCTTTTGTGCTTCATTATAAAATGTAGCATATTGATAACTATTAGCGAATTTAAGTAACTTCGTAGGAACCTGTACACCAACCGAGGTAGAGAACGAAACTTTGGCTCTCCCTTCTGCTCCCCTTTTGGTTGTGATGAGGATTACACCATTGGCACCACGTACACCAAATACTGCGGTAGCTGAAGCATCTTTCAGGACTGTGATGCTTTCGATCTCATTCGGGTCTAATTGTGAGAACTCACGTTCCACTCCATCCACCTGGATAAGAGGGGCTGAACTATTCAGTGTGGTAATACCACGAATAAAAATTTCTGCCGCATCCGCACCCGGTTCACCGGAATACTGTACGGAAGATAACCCAGTTACCTGTCCGGCCAGTACATTAGATAAAGACCCTGTAGGAGATTTAAGCAAATCGTCTCCTTTAATGGAAGAGATAGCCCCGGTGATTGAAACTTTTTTCTGGGCTCCATAGGCAACAACCTGTACTTCATCCAGCATCAGTGCATCTTCAGATAAAGTGATATTTACATTCCTGGTTCCTTTTCTTATGCTCATTACCTTATCCTGATATCCGATATAAGATATTTTTAATTTAATATCAGTATCCGGTACACTCAGGTTGAACTTACCTTCAAAATCCGTAATAGTCCCGACAGTAGTACCTTGCATAAGTACATTTGCACCAATAATAGTTTCACCACGATCATCTGTAACCGTACCGGTAATGCGTACGGTATTTTGTTGCACAATTTTCATTTCTTCAGAACCGGCAAAAGAAACTGAAGGAAATAAAAAACTCACTGTAAAAATGAGGATATTTGAAAAGATCAACCGCTTGAAAGCCGACAGATCATTGAACTGAGGTAGTATAAACCTGCCGATATATCTTATACGAAACAAGATATTCCGAAAAGTACTTATACCACTAAAAAACCATTTCTGTTTTTCCATCAGTATAAACATTAAGATTAAACAATATAATTAAGCCATATTTGTCGGCTCAAATGTAAAAACAAAGTACTATAAAGGACTCGACATATGGTTTGGATAGGGGGAATTTGGGTTCATCGACCTTTTTAGGCTATAATTAGAGATGAGAGGTGTTTGATTTAGCTATGAAAAAACCTAAAAAGCAATTCTTATCATAGCCCTTAAATGAAACAAACTATATTAAAGGTTTAATTAGTGTGCCTCTGATAAAACTTTATTGCAAAACTTAAATTCTCAACTTGTAAAAGGAATGTATTAAAAGGAAATAAACTTCTAGCTCATCCATAATAAACAGGCTGCAAGAATTATTTTTCTTATAGCCTGTTTTATTAATTTCAAGATATTGAAATAAAGGACTCTATCTGATAATAACCTTTCTTGTCGCAGTTATTTTATTTTTCATTATAAACTCAAAAATATAAATACCGCTATTGTAGCTGTTTAAATCTATCCTATGTTGATCATCGTCCGGATTCAGTTCTATAATACCCACTACATTTCCTAAAGCATTACAAATCTTAACCATCTGGATATCTTTTCCATAGACATTTACAAATGATTTTGCGGGATTTGGCAAGACATAAATATCATCTTTTATATAATTTGCAATTGATACATCATTGTCTGCATCATATACCTCAATATCATCGATCATTACACCCTCTCCGAAATAAAGACGGGCATCGAAAGCAATCCAGTATGTTCCTGTAGGAGCAGGAAGTTGTATTATCTCTTGCTGCCATTCCTCAACATTTTGAAGATAATTGGCTAATAACTTCCATTTACCTTCAGGTGTGTTTTTATAATAGACATTCAATCTATCGATATCAACATTCAGATATCCTTTAGGTTGTCGATGCCAAAACCTCAGACTAGGCGATGACAGGGAAGTAATATCCAACTGTGGAGTTGTTATCCGGGTAGTTGTATTTGCACCACGATCTGATATAGTAATGAAATAACTGCCGGTATGGGGGCTGAAAACAGAATCTTTTCCATATACTGCATCAACTACTTCCCACGATACATCATTATACAGATACTTCTCACGCCAATAGCTTTCTAATTTTCCTGATTCAAATCCTTCTTTAAATGGGAATTCTGTTATTACTTGCTTCCATGGGTCTGCTTTCATATTAACTTCTACTGCAACTCTTTCCGATTCGCTTCCATTACCCCATATAGCTGAAACTTTATATACATAAATACCCTCATGCAAATTTCTGGTATAAGAACGTTGTGTGCCGGGAATCTTTTCAATTAAAATACCGTTCTCATAAATATGATAAGTCTTGATTAAATTATCTCCGCTAACACCTTCGGGCTGGAGCCAGGAAAATATTATTTTAGATTGTTCCTGATTGTGTTTTTTAGCATTAAAGTTTCTGGGTGCATTATTTTCATAAGGCATAATTGTAATATCCGGTAATACTACATCTGCATTATCGATTACGACATTATCAGTATACGAAATATATCTTCCTTGATAAACTTCTAATTTATAAATACCCGCCCCGAAAACCTCAGGAATAATGAAACTACCATTTTCATTTGTCAATACCTGATAGTTGCCATTACCTGAAAGTATAATATTTACATTTCTCAAATCGGTTCTACTATTGCTAATCACTTTACCAGCAACGGAAACTTTATTTAATTCCTTCATTGTAAAATCAATTGTAGCGTCTTCATCTCTTATTGTAACCGATTTAGGATCAGCCGCATACCCCACTTTTGATGCAATTACAGAATAAGGTTCTTCTCCGGATGGTATAATTGCAAATGTGTATTTACCCATATTATCTGTTACTGTTTTCCATATTGTACCGGCTATTCCTACCACCACTCCTTCCATTGGCTGATCGTTGGTATCTGTTATAGTACCCGTCAGGGCTTTACCTTTATTTTGAATTATGAAAGAAGTATTAGGCATCCAGTTTAAAGAACGACCTGTCTGAGTAAAGTCAAAGGGTACCTGATTACTAGCAAAAACACGTGAACATAAATAATCAAAATCTGAATACACGAATTGATTCATAGGACTTGAAAATTTAGAATCATCACTAATTACATTTACAACCAAATTACCACCGGTATATAGGAATGGTTTATCCAATGAAATAATTAAGTTTTTCTTATTGGAAGGAATATCTACAGTACCATCAAATACCAGGGTCATATTATCAACTATCCAACCTTCATAAAGATTATCTTGTTCAGTGATGCCCATATAGATTTTTAAAGGTTTTCCTATATGGTCATAATTAGGATCGGATGAATAATAATATTCCAAGCCACTTATAACACCTTTCATATCCAAATATTCCTCACGATAAAGTGTTTGTGCTGCATTTTTCAAATAGAATAAATTAATAGGAACAAGTTGAGATAAATTAATAGTATTCGGATCCCCGACATATATTTTTCCTACATCATCAGGCAATACTTCTACTGTATAAACAGCTGTAGTATCATTAGACTGTTTTATATCTCCTAAGGCCGTAACGGATGCTTGTAGTAAATGAGGCGATTTTACTATAGGAGTAAAATTGAATTTTATTTCAAGTTCATTACCGGCAGGTAAAGCCTGGGTTATTTTCTCCGTCCCGATCATTTGCCGGTTACCATTATCAATTGTATACCACAGATCTACAGTAAATTCAGGAATAGCCAATAAGCCATCATTTTTTACATTAACCGTATAAGTTCCTGTTGTGTTCAAAATTAACTCATCAGGCCCGGATATCCCAATAGTCTTCATATCCGAAACAGGCATTTCTTCAATTGTTATATCATCTATTAAAACTTCACAAGAGGTCTCTCCATGATTTACACAATGCCAACCGAAGTTATACTCCCCCGTCTGGTCTACAGCAAGTGTTAAGTTGTTTTCTATTATTTCATCATCGGAATTATTCTTATAAATGTTAAGTACAGTAGTTTGTTGTGATACCGTACTACCTTTACCTATAGTCACTCTATATGCATCTACTGTAGTTACCGGTTCATTAGTAACCTTACTATACCATCTCAATCTATATGATTTTCCCACTTCCAGCTTTATAGGCGGAGAAATCATCCAGTCATCATTTCTGATATCACCAAAACTGCTACATATCATTGTGCCTTTTGTTACGCCATTATATGGATCAAATACCCATACATATCTGTCTTCATTATTATTTATAAAAGTCCAAAAAGTATTAATATCATTTCCGTTATTAAATGTCTCTGTCCATGGAGCCTTCATAGCATTTCCCAAAACAATTTTTTCTGAAGTAACCGAATTACCTTCACCAGCTCTGTTTTTTGATGTAATAGTATACGAATAGTGATCCATTGCGAAATCAAAGTTATCTTCGAAAGATGTTCCGGTAAGATCATCTGCAACAATCACATTACCGGGATTACGGGTTATTTTATATTTCAGAGAAGCTTGATCGATCCAGCCATTATGAGCACCTGCCACAGGATGCGTCCATGATATGGCACAGCTGTTGGAACTATTACGTTTAAGAGTTATATCTTTTACCGCACTTGGTATATCTTCTCCAATATATGTACTCCTACTAACAGGAATACCCACTCCTGCACTATTAACTGCAATTACAGTGTAACTATACACTCCATTCTCTTTCATTAAATTATCTTTCCAATTCTCTTTTTCGCCTTTAACCGGGTTATTAATTGTATGTACTAATTCTCCCTCACGGCTTATCCGGATACTGATAAGTCCTTCCAATTCTTTTCCATCTACTGTTTTTGTAGGGTTGCTCCAGGAAAGAGTAGCTCCCATTCCTCCATCCGGGTCAGCAATCACAGTAAATCCTTCAACACTCTTTGGAGAGCCGGGACCACTTATATCTCCTATATCAAATCCAAATATTGTATTTTCGCTGGTATAAATACCAGCCAGAACATTTTTATGGGCATTATAATCCTGATAAATATAAATAGAGCCCATTATACTTCCTTGCAATGTGGGGTATCCTAGCATATCCTTTACATTTTTCACATTGGGTGTATATTCTCCAGAACTAATGTTCCAGCGACCTAACTTAGCCATATTATATTCATAGGTTCCACCTGCAGAAGACCAAAGATAAGGCCCCCCTTCTGTTAGCTCATCATAAGCAAGACCTATAATTTCATAATTCTCGTATCCAAGGCTTATCTCTTCATTAATAGTTCCATCAAATACAACACCATCTCGTCTAACGAAATAAGCTTTTACTCCATATATATCACTACACCAAAAACCATCTCTTTGAATATCATAAGCTATAGAAACAAAACCACATTCAGGTTGTAACCGGATAAGTTCCTTTACAGACATAGTTATGGGATCTATCACATATATATTTCTACTCATATTTACTCCATAAATATAAGTTCCATCAGATGTAAATCCTAAAAAGTTTTGAAGCCCTTTGTCCTCAGGGTCTTCAGGAATACCCTTTAGAACAGTAGTACCATAGGATACCAGTTTATTATCTTCCTGAATATACATGTGCAGCTTTCCGACTTCATTACCCGGTTCTTTCAAATCCCATACTGCAACCCAGAATATATTCCCATAATAGAAAAATGCCTGGCTTTTAGGTGGCACAATCCCTTTAAAGAGGACATTCCAATTTGTTGATGTATCTGTCCTGTGATTTTTATCATTGCCTGAAGCATAAGCATGGTTAATACCCAATAAAGTTGCCATACTAAATAAAACTGTCATTAGTAATTTTCTGATCATAAGCATAATAATTAGATTTTAAGAATAAAAAGAATTTATCAGGAATATACGATAAGGATATAATTTTCTCACTATGGACTTATTCCGGAATCTTCCCGGTAAATAAAAAGAAGATTAGGGATTAAGACCATCATGAGAAAGAGATTTATTTTTTTATCATTTTATATTTTTTCTTATTTCCTTTTTGATCTTGTAATGTAATGAAGTAAATGCCTTTTTCAAGCATATCAATCGAAATATTTTTTTTACCATTTAATTCCGTATTTACTACAGTTCTTCCGTCCGAGTTATTTATTGTTAGTGTACGGATAACCTGAAGAGGATCATTCAAATATAGGTAATCATTCAACGGATTGGGATAAGGAAAAATCCCGGGAAATAACTCTTCGTTTAATCCACTTCCATTATCATTGAGAATAACCGTCACTATCTTGTCCCTATCAACGATTTCGACTTCTCCTTCTTTTGTTTCATATTCATCTTTTGATACTTCATAAGTATAAGTTCCACATAAACTTTCGATAAGATAATTTCCTGCCGTTGAAACTTTATTGTCGAATGTTATTATGGCATCTTCTATAGGTTTTCCCTGTTCATCAGAAATAGAGAATAAAACAAGATAAGAGGGTAATTTTATTAATGTGATATCATTAAAAACATCTTCTGTCAAAACAATTTTACCTGCTTTTGTCATATATCCTTTACATTCTATCTTGTAATCATATATCCCAGGCTGAAGTCCATCGAGCCGGTAGTTTCCTTTTTCTAAAATACTATCACCAATAGTAATTACGGAGAAATTTCCAAGAGAAACGTCATTTTCATTTTTCACCTGCAACTCAATACTAAATGCCGGGTTTTCACCAGGCATTATCATCTCTCCTTTTGTTTCATCTTTATCACTAACCTCTATCTGCCCAGTTTTTGTAGTAAATCCTTCGGCTTTGACGATATATTTATAAATACCTGCCGGTATATTATTAAACTCATAGTTACCCACTTGATTTATTATAGTGTCCAGGGAAACTATTGCATTTGGATATGGAGCAATTTTGCCTTCGGAAAATGCCTGTACCATAAAAGTGACTTTATGCCTTGGTAACATAGTCATCCTGACCGGAACTGTTTCATCACCGATAACAATTACAGAACCTTCTACAGGTACATAACCAAATTTAGAAATTGTATAATCATAGACACCAGGCTTAACATTATCGGCAACATAGATGCCCGGAGCCCATTCATATTTATTGAATGTGACCACTACATCTTCTACCATATTACCATTGCTGTCTTGTACATCAAATTTAATTTCATGAAAAGTGTTTATACCTGGCCTTAACAGTTTATCAGACATATCCACTTCAATACCCTTATCTATTACTTCTATCATCCCGGTTACTGAAGTATATCCATGTTTTGAAATAACATACTTATATATTCCGGGGAGCACATCAAACTCGTAATCTCCGGGCTCATTTATATGATATCCGAGCGATATAACCGCATCACTTACTTCATCACCAGAACTATCCAAGGCTTTTATATTAGTGAACATTACCTTATAATTTAATGGCATGTTCACTGCTATTTGTATATTCCAGTCTCCGGGATATAGATTAGTTGTCCAGTCTCCGGGTATACCTTCCTGAACAGGACGCATCAAATTTCCTTTGCCGGGATAATCAAGAGAAGCATCACTACTTGCTAAAGGATGGTAAGGATTGATAGCTTGATAACGTATACCAACCCATAAATCCTGTCTGGTGTCTACTATAAAAGGAACATCGAGTTTTACTTCAGTCCATTTGCCGGAAGGTTCAGGAGTAAAAGATAAAGATACTTTTTCTTCTAATCCATCCGCCCCTTGCCATATTTTGAATATTGCACTGGCAGAAGGAGGACTATCCGGTATAAAAGACCTGATTGCAGAGATCTCCGTAAATCCTTTTTCTCGTATATCATCAGTAGTAAAAAGTATGGCAATATCATAATTACTCACTGAAGGTGAATAATTAACAAAATCAGAATGAATGCCATCCGAGTAAGATATCCATTCGACATCTTGTGCATAACAAAATAAGTTTAATAAGAAAAAAATGACAATGAGTAGTTTTTTCTTCATAGTATTAAAGTTTTAGAATTTGATAATAAAAAGATATATTAAAGTTTTTGTTTCTCTTTTAATTATAGTCCAAACTTATTTGAAAGCAATGCCTATAAGTTATTAGATACTATTTTCTACCAAAATAAATGTATTTACCTATATTTAATAAATAAATTCATACTATATAGAATATAAAATAACTAAACCATACAATAATTAGACTATTATACAAAAAAATAAAATCTGAGCTAATATAAACAAATCTATTATGAAAACAAGAAATAATATTAACTAATTATACTTTTCACTCAAATAATTCTATGATTTATAACAAAACATCGAATTAAATATTTGAATAACAAATCCCGGATATCTTAATGAATAAAATATAGTATATTTAACTTTATACACTATACCTAAAAGCATTTGTAAATATAAAATAAGGAAAAACTAATTATTCTACATAAAAACTAACGGAAAGCGAATTCCCCTCACTATCCACCACAGTCATAGAATGTTTACCGGGATTGGGTAGAAAGGTTATTTTATGGAAATCCTGTGTCATTGTGAGGTAAGTATTATCCAGGTGCCAGTAAACCTCTGCTTTCTGGTTACTATGAACAAGTTCGAAAGTAACATTTCCTTTGCTGCCATCCAATTGCTTAGGCAGGTAGACTTTTGCATTCATTTGCGGGTAAATAAACTGCATTTGACTACGGATATCTTCCCCGCATCCGGATTTAAAAGGTGGAAGCGGTTTATATTCCGGATGGTGTTGTTTGTAATACCATTCCCACGCAGGGGGAAGGGTGAACCATCTTTTCTGTACGGTAACTTCGTTATCTATACAGTTTTCATATACTCTGAACTTTTCATCTGCTGACAAGTTTACTATATGATGATAAGGGCAAGTCTGAGTTTTCAATCCATTGGGTACAATCAATAAAGTATCAGTTTTTTCACAGAAACGTCCTTTTAAATGGCCGGATTGGCTACAGACTTCAGCTTCAATAAATTCCGGATAAGGAGTTCTGAACCATCCGGAAGCAGGAAGCATATTAAATATATCAAACATAACAGGTCCGGCTGTTCTTGCACCGACCAATCCCGGTTTGCCTTCTCCGGTAGCATTACCAACCCATACCCCTACTACATAGCGGGGAGTTGCACCGACAGCCCATGCATCCCGGAAACCGTAGCTTGTTCCTGTTTTCCAGGCAATCCGTTGCATGGAAGGAATGACACGCCAATCAATTTCCTCTGGACGATTTACTTCTTTTATTGCATCAAAAGTTTGCCATACTGCTCCGGGCTGAAAAATACTCTTTTGAGCCTTTCTCTCTACAGACTCATTTAACAACAGGGAACATGAAGTTTTCTCAAGCCCTTCCAGAGAGCGAGCCATATCCGTATATGCTCTCGATATATCCCACAAAGTACCTTCTGCACCTCCTAATATCAATGACAGTCCGTAATTAGAAGATGAACGGTTAAGAGTAGTTAGTCCTATTTGTTTCAAAAAGTTATAAAACTTCGGAACACTGTATTTGCGTAACATATGTACCGATGGGATATTAAGAGAGCGGGCTATTACTTCAGATGCCGGAACCGCCCCCTCAAATTGCAGATTAAAATTCTGCGGAGAAAAGCCGTTAATATTTACCGGTATATCCGGTAGTAAGGTATGAGGCAATAGTTCACCTTCCTGCAACATCGCATAATAAAGAAAAGGCTTTAAGATACTTCCCGTACTACGCGGTGCACGGATGATATCAACCTGATTGCCCGAAACAGTATCACTGAAATGTACATTTCCACAATAAGCTACTACTTCATTGGTTTGTACGTCAATAACAATAGCAGCCATATTTCGAATACCGCTACGGGAAAATTCCCTGTTCCAACGCTCCAACAGATTTTCCACCTGCATCTGGATTCCCTTATCTACTGTAGATACATTTTGCTTTCCCCTGCCTGTCTTATAAAAATGACTTGTCAGATGTGGAGCTATCTGCGGAAGCGGTAAAGGAGCCTCCGGAAGATTCTCACTAACAGCCAATTCGTAACCGGACTTATCTATTATCCCCTTTTCGTGCAAGCGTCTCAATAATCTATTCCTCTTTTTCAGTAATGCACCTCGACTTTTTGAAAGATGTATCATAGAAGGAGCATTGGGGAGTACGGCAAGTGTAGCAGCCTCTGCCCATGACAAATCTTGCGAAGCATGGCCAAAGTATCGCCAGGAAGCTGCGTCCAGACCTACAACATTGCCTCCAAAAGGTGCATGAGATGCATAAAGTGACAGTATTTTCTTTTTTGAATACTTAAATTCCAGACGTGTTGCTAAAATTATTTCTATAATCTTTTCTTTAAATATACGGGGTCTATTGCGGGCAAGCCGGATTGTCTGCATTGTAATGGTACTACCACCACTCACAATCCGCTTTTGTTTTATATTCTGGATTGCAGCTCTTCCGATTGATAACGGATTAACACCCCAATGCTTATAGAAATAGTTGTCTTCAAACTCAATAATGCATTTTTCTATCTTCTCCGGAATAGTATCCCGTGCAGGAAAACGCCATTGACCATCTTCCGCAATACGTGCTCCTAACAGTTCACCCTCCCTGTCAGTAACAATTGTTGAATAAGACACATCAAAAAGGTTACGGGGAAGGCAAAAGATATAAATGACGACCAGGAGAATCGTCACGCAATAGACAATTCTCCTGGTCAATGAGAGTTTCTTAAACCAATTATTTAAAGGCATATTATCTTTCTACTTTCACTTTCCCGGCTTTGGTTTTTGCTCTTGTTGCAGCTTCATACATAGCTTCGCACTGAACAGCAGGCAGTACAAACGTACCTACATAAGATGCCTGCAAACGAACCCTGAATTCTTTTGCCTCACTCCTTCTCAAGTCAAAATAAGTAAGTACGCGGTCATCACGAATATCCTGATATTCATAATTGATTGATGAAGAGTTATCATTTTCATCCGGATTAACCATACGCTCATTATAGATCTCCCAGCCGGAAGGAACAATATGAGTCAGCGCAATATCCCTGTAATCAGACATTCCACTTATATTGGATACTGTTACAACAGCAACAAAGTCTGTACCTTGTTTCAGGCTGGTAACATCAATCGGGCGATCATTCATATCCATATACTTAACATCAAGTCTCAAATTATTTGCTACAGCCGGCAGCGTATCATTCAACAATTGTGTCCGCGAGATCAGATCAACGTATACGATACCATTTCCCTTATTATTAACGCTCACCTTTCCGGATGTAGGAGAAGTCGGAATCGATGCCTGATATACCGCTTTGACTGATTTAACAATTGGTTGCTTCTTACCGTTCAATGACCATTCAAGATCCATCGAACCGGATAATTTTTCTGCCAGTCTTCCCATAGCCATAAGTGAGAATGCTGTAGACTGAGTACTGAAATAAGTTTCCTGCGAAAGGTTCTTAGATACTTTTTGTGCTTGTGTAAAGGCTTCCTTGTCTTTTCCAAGTAGCACCAACGTTTCTAATATTATAGCTTCGTCACGATCGTAAGAACCGTAAACATTGTTATTGGAAGAATATTTTTCTATGGTAGTCTGTGCATTGAACACCAGTTCATTACCTGCATTCTTCTTCCCATCCAATGCATAAGCAGAGGCCAACATCCATTTTGCCTGTAAAGAGATATTTTTCATTTCTTTCATCCTGTTCATAGCTCCAAGTTCGGATGCTCCCGCCAAGGCCAATGAATAAAGACGATAAGCTTGTTGCAGGTCTGACTGCCAGTAATACCATGAATCACTGCTGGGTGGTGACCAGTTCTGCGCAGCCCTACGTTGGAATGCCTTCCATTTATTCAGGACTCCACTATTTACTTCATATCCTTTTTCACGTGCCATAACAAGGAAAGTACCGACATAAGAAGTAATCCACTCATTAGCAGAGGCATTTCCCGGCCAGTATACGAAACCACCATTTGGCAATTGGCGTCCATAAAGGTTTTTAATAGCTTCTTTTACATTTGTTTTTATCGTATTCAACTCTTGCTCGTCCGTATCTTTAAACTGAGTAACGAACAATAAAGGTAAAGCCCTTGATGTTAGCTGTTCTGAACAGTAATGGTCGTAATTATATAAGAAATCAAAACGACGGCTTATATCAACTGATGGAATACGGGATATTTCCAGTTTCACCCAACTATCATTTAGATTCCCACTTAAATTATAAGGCAATTCTGCTGTTTCTTTAGCATCTATGACTTTAGTTTCATAATGGGTAATAACCGGATTCGGATTACGAACATCTATTTCAATCGTTTCTTTTGTATTCTGTCCGCCCCCTGTAGCTGTTATCTTCACTTCTTCCTTGCCTATCCTGTTACCTATTTTCACTTTAAAATAAACAATCTTATCTCCTGTTTCGGTAAAGCTGACAGATTTCTTATTGCCTTCAACCAACTGCAAATTAGAAGAAGTTTCTATATTTACTGATACATCTTTAATACCTTCTTCCATCGCAAAGACGTTAACCGGAAGTAAGATTTCCTCTTCTATACTCAACACACGCGGTAACGAAGAAAGAATCATTAAAGGTGTGCGGACAGGTGTTGTTTTATCAGTTTTACCATAAGCCGCATCTTGTCCCGCAACCACCATTGTGCGTACTGATCCGACATACATCGGCAATGTAAGTTTATGTGTATTGCTTCCACCTTTTTTAATAGTGAAAGGCCCGATGAATTTTACAACAGGTTTAAAACGATTAGCTTTTGAATCAGCACCTTTCAACATTTCATCCCCACCGGTACTAAACAGAGAACTGTATGTCCCGGTGTAAGCTCCGATAACATCATCGAACATATCCCATGTACGTATCCCAAGAGCTTCCCTTGCATAGAATTCTGACCATGGATCAGGAGTTTTGAAGTTGGTAAGATCCAATAAACCATCATCTACTATTGCCAGTGTATAAGTCATTGGTTTCCCATTCTTTTCACTCACCGTTACAGAGAATTCTTTTTCAGGGCGAAGCACATCCGGCATTTTAATCTGTGGTTCGAGTATGGAGTTTTTATTAGTTACAAATACCGGACTTACCCCGTACATACGTATCGGTAAGTCGTTCACCGTTTGTGCATGTGGTTGTAACAGCGTAACATGCAGATATATATTAGGCGCCATACCTTCCGTTACTGTAAACTGATATTTCGTATCTTCTTTTCCGGATACTTTTATCCATTCCCGGTTGATCACGGAAGAACCATTTTCCAAAGCAACCAAAGCCCTGCCATCTGATGAAGCCGGAATAATAGCTGTGACGGTTTCTCCTATTTCATAAGACTCTTTATCAACAGAAAAAGTAAGCATTGTAACCCCGCTCGGGTCGGTCTTATCAGAACGTCCGCGCCATTCAGGCCAGTCAATATAGACTGTTCCTCCAGTCGCGTGTCCACTCTCTCTGTCACTAACATATACAAGATAACGTCCCCAGCTGGGATAATTTATACGGAACTTAAAACTAGCCTTTCCATTTACTGTCTTCAGTTCACCGGTTGCTACAGGAGTTACAGATGTATTATTGATATAGGATTCGAATGATTCTGTACTCCTTTCCCACCACCAGCTCCAGCCTATACGGTATATCTTATATTCCAGATTATCGCGGTTTACAGGTTTCCCATCCGGATTAACCGTTACAATATCAAAAACATGGTCTTTGTCTGTTTCGATATATTTATTCTTAGGCTGATTTAAATTAATACCTACATAAGAACTAAAAGGTGAATACGGAACTCCTATTGTATTGATACTTGCATCTCCACCCGGTTCGAATACCCGTGTTGTTATATCTGCACGTAACATTCCCGGTGCATTTTCCGCATCAGAGACCTCCATTTTAAATGTTACATTTCCTTTTTCATCCAGAGTCCCGTCAAACAAATCGGTTTTACTCGTAGAAAACTCCGTAGCAGGATTATTAAATATGTATTGACTATAATTCTTAAATTGGGTATTGACTTTAGTAAGAGACATTTCTACTTTCGCTTTTAGACTCGAAGCAGTGGCTCCCGTCAACCATGTAGAAGAAAGATTGACCTGTATATCTCCCTCACTTGCTTTTATTACATCAGGTAGTTTTAAATTAATTTTTAAACGATTTGGTTTTACTGTTTCTACTCGGAAAGATTTATGGAAAGAAGTTCCTCCCACTTTTACATAGCCATTCCATAGCCCTGTAGGATCATCCTGACTGGTAGGTATCTGGAAGGTATAAAAACCATTGATTCCATTTGTAGATACTAATTTGCTATAGAACTGTCCACGCGGATTGTAGATTTCAAAAGTCACAGGATGCTTATCAGGAATCCGTTTGCCCTGATCTTCCATAATGAAAGTAACATGCAATGTGTCACCGGGTCTCCACACTCCCCGTTCTCCGTATATAAATCCTTTCAGTCCTTTCTGGATTTCTTTACCTCCCGTGTCAAAGCGGCTTAGGGATTTTTCCTCTCCATCAACAACTTTCAGATATGCTTTCTGCTTGTCGGAAGCTGCCACAACAACAAAAGGAACTCCTTTTGCATCTATAACGGCAAATCCATTTGCGTCTGTTTTTGCTGTTCCAATAGGCTGTAGTTGGAAATTATAAGCAGTAACATCTGCATTTGCTACAGGATTGGTATCCAGAATATTACTTACTGCCACCCATAGTTTATTAGCTGTATTTCGCTTTACAATTAAGCCCAGATTAGAAGCCAGTACATTACATCTGGCTTTACGTTCAGATCGCATATAATAAGAAGCATGACAAGGATTATCCTTCTCAGACCACCTGTATACTCTCCAATCCATTCCTTCATAATCAAAGTCATAGTAAGTTTGGGGTACATCCCATATTGCTTCATCCTCTTCCGTCATGTCTCCAGTTAATACTTTTGTAAGTTGATCAGAAGCATTAGATAATTGTTTTACTCCCTCATCATTGCCACAGGGATATGCAGAATATTCCTGTTTGAAAGATAATGTAATCCGATAAATGGCACCAGGTTCTTGTTCTATCAATCCGGTAAGATCTACCGAGTAGTCTTCCCAATTTTGTATATCTTTAGATGGATCAGTGTCTAAACGAAGCATTTTTTTGTAGACCAAACGGCCGGAACGTCTTAATTCCCGTGAAGAAGAAAGTGAATTGTCTTGCATAAACATTAATACATTCTTTTCGAATATGCGGACTACACTTAAATCTACAGCATGTAAACTTACTGCACGGAATGGTATGATAAGATTCTTCGAATCCGGAATTATTGTCCCCGAAGAAAGGATCTCAACAGCCGGTTTCAGAGCCTGCTCGCTAAAAGAAACAGAAGACTCAACACCGAGTGTCTTGTCGTCATAACTTTTAATTCCGCTATACACATATAAAGTTAAAGAGCTGCGATATACCGATTCAAAGTAAATATTTACTTTATTATTATCAATCTGGAAGGTATAATTGGATAACTCCGGTATTTCTATCAGTCCTCTTAAATCCTGGGATTCTGAAAGAGGTTCGGAGAATATTGCCTGAATACCATTTTCCGGTTCATTTATCCTCATGGCAGAAATAAAAAGAAAACTATCTTTTGCCGGTATGGTAACTGTTTTTTTGACCGTATTCTTAATGTCAAGTTCTTTTCCATTCACCTCAATATCCATCATGATATCATTCTGACCTCTGACGATATTGTTTATCGTAAAATTATATCTTGCTGAATTTTCGTTAGGTTCGATTACTGCTTTCAAGGATTGCTTATCACTGGTCTTTATGGTAATCATCTTATCGACCAGTTGTCTGTCGACAATATCACTGAAACGAATTTCTCCTCTTACCGTTGCGTTTTCAGGATTAGATTCCAGAACATCAAGTATACTAACATCGACGGTAAAGTTTCTCTCCATTACCCGGAAAGAGAACTCGAATTTTGATAACTCTTTATCAACCGTAACAAAATCTCCTAACCGGAAAGTAGCTTTATACAACTGACCCGGCTTCAAAGCTTCATCCTCAGGAACAAACTCAATTGTATTGTTACTAATCCAATAAGATTTACCCTTTAAAGAAGGAGAAAAACTGAAGGGACTATTTTTTATCTCCGTATTAAGATCTACTACCGGCTGATCCTGCGATAATTCAATCCTTATCGTAGAGTTTTGGGATATCACTCCACCCGTATAAGCATTTACATAAGGAGCATACTGGGAAGAAGGAACTACTTCTTCCTGTTTCTGTTTACATGCAAATAGTAATAACATCAAAATGAGGGGAAGAAGATACGCCGGAAACCGGGATAAAACTGGTCGTTCCATAATAATAATGTTTAATGAAAAAACAAAGATAAAATATATATGGAAAGAATCATTGATTTAATTTATTTATTTACTTTACATAATTCATATTAGAATTTGGTCAACTTCTAAAAAGGTAGCAATTGTATAAACTTATGGGAAATTCTATTTCAACGAAACTATAACTATTAAAATATGATATCCACATATCCACTGCCATAAATATAGAATTATATTTACCAAAATGACATTTATCTACAATAATGAAATGTTTATTACGAATTAAGATATAGCTGAAAATCAACGTAAATTATGAAATATATTTTATATATTTGATTTTTATCTTATACTTTTTCATATACTAAAACATTTGAACATATTTTTAATTTAAAAATCAATTTCGCATTTATAATATTTCATATATTCACATTCGATTTATTACAGTTAAATAATAATTTTTATACAAATATCAATTATAAAAACAAGTTGTTCTATATACAAGCGATTCTTATCATATCTACTAACCTAAAATAATTATGCCTATGACAAATGTATAATAAATCCTTTTTAGTTTAAGTATAATATTAATATGTTACTACTTAAATCCAACCGGTATTGTTAACTTTTTTATAAATTAAAACATTTATTACATGATGAAAAACAGAGTTATTAAATCTAAAACATTTAATTTCCTGACAAGTATCTGTATTATTACCCTCCTCTCCTCACAGATAACTCTTGCAAATACTCCTCCTGATGCAAAACAAACAGATATAACTTTAACAGGAAATAATAACACAGAGAGAAATATCTCAGATGTTACAAAAACTATTGACCAGGAAAGCCGTCAGATAAATGGAGTGGTCAAAGATAAAAGTGGCGAAACTCTAATTGGCGCCAGTGTACTAGTGAAAGGCACTACGATAGGTACTATAACAGACTTTGATGGAAAGTTCCAGCTTGCTGTTCCGAATAATTATACCGTTCTGGTATTTTCATCAATCGGATATGAAACAAAAGAAATTAAAATAGGAGGTCAGTATTTTCTGGACATCACACTTGAAGAAAGTACGGAAATTCTCGAAGAGGTAGTAGTAGTGGGATACGGTTCGCAGAAAAAGGTTAATCTAACCGGAGCCGTTACACAGGTCGATTCGAAAGTATTTGAATCCCGTCCGGTCACTTCCATGGCAACAGCTCTACAAGGCGCTATCCCCGGAGTTAACATTTCACCCTCTACCGGAAATCCGAATGAAGATATTAGCTTCAACATCCGGGGAACTACTTCTATTAATGGTGGTGGTCCTTTGGTATTAGTTGATGGAGTCGAAATGGATATTAAACTTGTAAATCCGAATGATATAGAAAGTGTTTCCGTACTCAAAGATGCTGCTTCATCTGCTATTTATGGAGTCCGGGCTGCTTATGGAGTGGTACTCATTACTACTAAAAAAGGTAAAGCCGGAAAATTGTCAGTAAGTTATTCCGGAAACTTCAGCTTTTCCAAACCTACTGTCATGCCTGAATTTGTGGATAATAGTTATGATCATGCCCTTTTTGTGAATGCAGGATCAGCAAGAGAAGATGTTGCTCTTATGTATGACAATGAACATCTGGCTGCAATTAAAGCATATTATGATAATCCGTCTTCTTCTCCTTCATATTACATATCAAATAATGGCCAGTATAAATATGCAGGATATATGGACTGGCAAGATATGATATTAAGAAATGTAAGTCCTAAACAACAGCATAATGTTAATATATCAGGTGGTTCGGGTAAAACCCGCTTTTACACTTCAATAGGACATGTACGTGAAGAGGGACAAATTAAAATCAACCCCAATGTGTTCCAAAGAACAAATGTCAGGCTGAACGTAGAAGATAATACGTATGATTGGATGAAGCTGGGATTTAAAATCTTATATAATACATCTACCAATGATGAACCGCATAACTATAAAGATAGTTTCTGGCATCAGGTTGTATTCTCCAGTCCTACCCGTCCTTATATGTGGTACGGAGATCCTGCATACCCGCAATATGATCAATATATCGGGATGTATTTTGACGATCAGAATCCGGTATCATTGCTTGATCTGGGAGGCCGTAACAAATTAAAAACCCAGGAAATTGTTCTATCACCAAGCATAGATCTCAACCCTGTAAAAAACTGGAATATACATATAGACTTCAGTTATATAAAATCAAACACAGATAAGACATCCCATAGGAAAAAAGTGGATATGATCAGTGCCAGATTTGCACCAACTGAGGGAAATACAAAAGATAATTCTTATGAAATAGTAAAAGGAGAAAAAGAATACTATTCATTTAATGCTTATACCGATTATGAATTTTCATTGAATAATAAACATAACTTCAAAGCAATGATCGGATATAATCAGGAACTTACCAAATATAAAAACAACACGGCTAAGAGAGTAGGTCTGCTTTTACAAGATCAACCAACCTTAGGACTTGGAAGTGGCGCGCAAACTGTGGATGAAAGCGGTTATGAGTGGGCATTACGGGGTGGTTTCGCCCGAATAAATTATAACTATGACAATCGTTACTTATTGGAAATAAACGGGCGTTATGACGGCACATCCAGATTTCCTAAAAATGACCGTTTTGTATTTGTCCCTTCCTTTTCTGCTGCCTGGAGATTGTCTGAAGAGAAATTCATGAAGTTTTCAAGAACGCTCTTTGATAACATTAAAATCAGAGGTTCTTACGGAAAATTAGGAAACCAGCTCCTTTCCGAATCCGGTCAACTCTGGACAGGTAATGATAAATATTATCCATACATTCCTTTTCTTACTCACGGTAACAATAAAAAATATTTGTTCAACGGGTTAGGCACTGACATCATTACCAACCCTGCTAACTTAGTGCCAAGCACGCTTACCTGGGAAAAGAGTGCTACCATAAACGGAGGTATTGATTTAACTTTATTATCCTCCCGCTTAGATTTATCTTTTGATATTTATAAACGGACCACTTCCGATATGCTTATATTCCAGGATTTTCCTGATATATTAGGTACAAAATCTCCTGCTGTAAATGAAGGCGAATTAGAAACCAGAGGTTGGGAATTATCTATAAACTGGAAAGATAATATCGGAAAAGACTTTTCATATGAAATAGGTCTCAGTTTGTTTGATTCTCAGGCAAAAATAACCAAATATGAAGGTTCTAAATCTACTGTAGACGGATATTATGTAGGTAAAAAGATAGGTGAAATATGGGGATATGAAACAGAAGGAATATTCCAGTCTGAAGATGAAATACTCAATCATGCAGATCAGTCTTACATAAATAGAATATGGACACCGGGAGATATCAAATATAAAGACCGGGATGGAAGTGAGAAAATTGACTTGGGTGCCAACACACCTGAGGACCCGGGAGACCGTAAAATTATCGGTAATACTACTCCAAGATATAATTATGGGATCAACCTGAGAGCTAATTACAAAGATTTCTTTATGAGTATTTTCTTCCAGGGAGTAGGTAAACGTGATTTCTGGCCCACAAATCAGGCATTCTTCCCACTTGGAACGCAATATTACAATACACAGAAATGGCATATTACCGATAGCTGGAGTGAAGACAATCCAAATGCTTATCTGCCAATCCCACGTGCAAGGAATACAAAGAACTATCAGGCGCAAACCCGATACCTCCAAGATGGTTCGTACGTAAGATTAAAGAACTTTACTTTCGGATATAATATTCCAATCAGATGGATACAGAAAATCAAACTGAGTAGGGCTCAAGTATATTTCAGTGGCGAAAATTTATGGGAACACTCAAATGTAAAAGGTCCGTATGATCCGGAAGCAGCTGCTAAAAAAGGAGAAATGGTTTATCCTTTCCAACGAAATTTCTCGATAGGTGTTGATCTAACTTTTTAATCTTGAGAATTATGAAACATATAATTAAAAATACAATTCTGTTTATAGGAATAATTATAGGGTTTGCAAACTGTAATGATAGTTTTCTGGACAGAGACCCTACACATAATATTAATGATTTCAATTACTGGAAGACCGAAAGCGATCTTAAGGTATATAACAACGGTATATACAATGCTATGGGAGATATTGCTTTTAACTCGACTACAAAAGAAGGAGGAAACCAGTTTTTCCGTGGACACGGAGATTCCGGTTATAACTCTTCTGTTTACAGCTCGATGGCACTCGAATCTCAATCCGATAATTTTGCTTCGTTAGTATCAGGACATGCACCTTATGTAAGGATTGCTGCCGGACAGGAAACGATTCCTACTGAACCGGCAACCGGAGGATGGGTATGGAGTTTCTTACGTCGCTGTAATATATTTCTGGCAAACTATGACAGAGCCGAAATATCGCAAGATATAAAAGATAAATATGCAGGTGAAGTATACTTCTTCAGAGCATGGTTCTATCTGGATAAAGTACAGAAATACGGAAATGTTCCGTTAGTTACTGCCCCTTTGGATGTTGCATCTCCTGAGCTTTACGAAAAACAAACTAACCGCAAAGCGGTAATGGATCATGTACTAAATGATATTGCTCAGGCCATTAAACTATTACCGGAAGATTGGCCAAATGATCCTGACAGAGTCACAAAATCAATAGCTTTAGCCTTAAAGTCAAGAATCTGCTTATACGAGGGTACTTACAGGAAATATCACAATCTCGGCGATGAAACCAAGTTTCTGGAAGAAGCAGTTAAGGCTTCCGATGAATTAATAAAATCCGGAAAGTATTCTATATACAATACAGGAAATCCGGAAAGTGATTACAGAACTCTTTTTACAAGTCCTGATCTTAAAGGGAACGAAGAAGTCATCATGGCTAAGGTTTATAACGCACCGGGGTTGGCACATCGTATAAGTGGATATACTATCAGCCAGGCAGCAGGTGCGACTAAGGATTTCGTAGATGATTTTTTATGCCTTGATGCTGATGGTAAAGTAAGGCCGGTATCCTTGAGTCAGTCTTTCAAAGATGATAAGATAGAAGATGTGTTTGATAACAGAGACCCCCGTCTTGCACAAACTATTCTGGACCCAAGAAAGGAAAGGGAAATATTACACACTTCCAACGGATATCCTAAATTAACCGGAATGACAGGTTGGGAATCTACTACAGGATATCATCTCATCAAATTTTATGATTATGCAGATGATTTAAGAGGACAAGACAATGAGGTTAATGATTATCCTATCTTCCGGTATGCAGAAATATTATTAAACCATGCAGAAGCAAAAGCAGAGCTTGGTACCATCACCCAGGCTGATCTGGATATTACGATCAATGAATTGAGAGACAGGGTTAGTATGCCTCACCTTGACCTAAATCCGGAATTAGATCCTAAATATGCTGATGAAGGAGTATCTTCACTATTGGTAGAGATAAGAAGGGAAAGAAGAATCGAACTCTCTTTTGAAGATTTCCGTTACCAAGATCTTATGCGCTGGAAAAAAGGAAAGAAATTAGCAGAGCCGGTATTAGGTATGCGTCTCGAAGATGCCGACCTTGCGAAAGACGCACGTTATGAAAAAGCTAATGGAAAGGTACATACAATAAAAGTTAATGGAAAAAAATACATTGATGTATATGCCGGAACCGGGTATGCTACAGAGAACAGGGTATTTGATGATAACAAACATTATCTTCATCCGATACCAATCAATGCAATTGCCAGAAATCCAAACCTGGAACAGACTCCGGGATGGAGGTGAGATGATTATATTATAAGAAAATTATTACGAATATATAAATAAGGGGCTGTTCTAAATTTGAACAGCCTCTTTATAGATATACATAAATATAAACTCTACAACATCCGATAGATATGTTAATATGTAGAAAAAAAAATTATAATTCCTCCTTAATACCCATTAAAGTTTTATTATGTGCTTTTTGCCATTGTAGCTAACTTCCATTCCCTTTATATCAGGATCGAAAGGTTTAGGGTTGTTTTTATCCACAAATACCACATTGAACACACGGCTTTTAAGCATACCCGGATATTCACCCTGACGATCTCCAATAACCAATGTACGTGATACCTCATCGTATGTCAAAGGAATCATACTGTACTTCTGCTTTTCATAATTGTAGTTTATACCTTCGTCTTCATATAGAGTAAATGCACCATTTTGTCCCGTATATATATATAAAGTGATATTTTCAGGAAGTTTTTCATCCACATACTCAATTTCAGGACCGTAAGGTATGATGGTTCCTTCGCGAAAATACAACGGTATTTGTTCGTAGGGGGCATTGGCAGTCCGACATTGACCTCCATGAATATATTCTCCTGTATAGAAATCATACCAGCCTGTAGTGGCAGGGAAATACACTTCACGTTTACGAGCGCCGTATTCATAGACAGGGCATACCATGAGATAGGGACCGAACATATACTGATCTCCAATATTTTCTACCTGCTTGTCTTTGCCAAAGTCCATCACAAGGGCGCGCATAATGGTGTAGTCATCGAAATAAGCTTTTCCTGCCAATGAGTAGATATAAGGCATCATGCGGTAACGCAGTTTTGTATATTTCACAATTGACTTGTAGGCCGGATGATTTTCAGGAGCAATGTTATACACCTCGCGGAATGGGTACTGGCCGTGTGCGCGGAATAGCGGAGTAAATGTTCCGAACTGATACCAACGGGTGTTCAGTTCGCGCCACTCTTTCATATCTGCGTTTTCCTTGCCCGTTCTGTTAAATTCAATTTGAGCTTTTACATACCTGCTTTCCACACAAAAGCCGCCAATGTCCATTGTCCAGTATGGAATGCCACTCATGGCAAAGTTTAGCCCTGCAGAAATCTGAGCTTTCATATCTTCCCAACGAGTAGCGATATCGCCGCTCCAAGTGGCTGTGGCATATCGTTGTAACCCTGCAAAACCCGAGCGGGTGAGCTGAAATACACGGCGATTAGGATCTTCTTCACGGAGACCTTCATAAATGGCTTGTGCATTCATCAAGGCATAGGCATTGAAATACTGGGTAGAAGGGCCAAGGGCGGTAGGACCGCAAAGGGCTTTACGATATTCCATATCTGTACAGTCACGTACGTTTGGTTCACTGGCATCCATCCACCACGCATCGATTCCCAATGGATAAAGATGCTCCTTCATCTGTTTCCAGAATAGCTTGCGGGCACCTTCGGCATAGGCATCGTAGAAAGACCCCACATAACCAGGACCCACCCAATCGCGAATACTATCTTTTACGGCTTGTCGATACATCCAACCTTTCTCATCGAATTCCTTAAAGTGTTCGGTCGTCGCGTAGAATTTCGGCCATACGGAAATCATCATCTGCGCATGCATGGCATGGATGGAATCTACCATGGCTTTGGGATTTGGAAAACGAGCCTTGTCAAACTCATGACTTCCCCATGCATCATCTTCCCAGTAATTCCAGTCAAGTACGATGTTATCAATAGGAATATGGCGTTGACGGAATTCTTTCAATGCACCCAGTATTTCATCTTGTGTTTTGTAGCGTTCACGACTCTGCCAGAAGCCCATTGCCCACTTAGGCATGATAGGAGCTTTCCCAGTAAGGGTACGGTAACCACTGATAACATCATCCATATCGTTGCCATACACGAAGTAGTAATCCATTTCATTACCCATTTCGCTGTCGATAGAGAGTTTGTTTTGCTCTTGTGGAGCTACCGGGCTTAATGCACGCAAACCAAGGTACGAATCGCCGCCATCAGGTGTCCACTCTATGCGAATGGGTACACGCTTGCCTGCTTTTAGGTCAAGCGTGAATTTATAGCTGTTAGGATTCCACGCAGTGCGCCAACGCTCGGGAACAATTAGTTCATTGTTGATATATATTTTTACATATCCTGCATAATGAAGATGGAAACGGTAGGTACCGCTTTCTTTCGATTCTATTTCTCCTGTGTATCTTACATGAGACTGGCTCAACGGAAAGTTTTGAGGCAGGTTTTTGATTGTCTTTATGTCTTCATAGTAAATAGTACTTTCAATACGTTCCACAGGAGCTTTATCTTTCGAAATGGGGGTATAAACAGCTGTCAACCCACCCTCTTTTCCTTTGGCATCAAACAGCCTGAAATTTTCGTTGAGCTGTGCATATTCACGCGGATCACCAAAACGGCTCAGAGAGTAGTTATCCCAAAGGATACCATAGTTCTTATTGGACAGAATAAAGGGTACGGACACCTTTGTATTATATTGCAGCAAAGTCTCATTCTTTCCTTTATAGTTGAATTCATCGGCCTGATGTTGTCCTAATCCATAAAATGCTTCATCCTCAGGCGATTCAAATACTTGTCGCACGGCATAGGCTCGTGTGCCTTCTACAGTGACGGGAGTAAAGGTTTTTCCACCTCCTGAATTTTCGCGCAGAATGTCATTCCCGTTTTTATCAGCAAATAACACTTCCCCCGTATAACGGTTTACACTCACTTGTAGCTCAGCTGTACTGAGAATAAGTTGTCGCTCCGTCTCTTCAACCGAAAACGGAGCTTTCTTCTCCCCCTGTGGTACGATGATCAGGCTTTCTTCTGTGGAGAACTTCTTTTCGGGTGTAGCCGTTACGCGAATTACTTTGTCGTTAACGACCTGCAATCTTACTTTTCCAACGTCTGCAGATTGCTTTTGTTGCAGGTTAATGATAATGCCTTCCTGCGTTTTCTCATAGCTCTGCGTGGTACACGAAAAGAGCGAAATACAGACCAACACCCATAAACTGTGCTTTAAGTTTTTCATGAATTCTACTGATTAATGTTTTATGTTGTAAAATTCGGAAAATAAACTTAAAGCAAAGGCTTATTTTGTTGCGCATGCAAGACAGGAAGCAGTAGTAATGTTTTCTTTTGGGGGAAGTTTTGTTATATAAGCTCGCAGAGAATGCACAAAACGCTATTTCCCCTCTCTTTCCTGATACTCCGAAGGCAAAACTCCAAACTCTTCTTTGAAATATTTTCTGAAATATTTCGGATTGCTAAACCCTGTATTATAAGCAATTTCAGATACTGTTTCCTGACTTTCACGCAAATACTGTGCAGCACGCTTCAATCGGATAATACGTATAAATTCCACAGGTGTCTTTCCTGTAATAGAAAGCATTTTCTTATACAAGTGTACACGACTCATTCCTAGCTCACTGCTAAGCTCTTCGACCGAAAGTTCACTTCGGTTAATGTTGTTTTCCACATACTGAATTGCTTTTTTAATCAACTTCTCATCCAAAGAAGTTATAGTGATTTCGCTGGGAGCAATCTTCATATGCGGATTAAAATTCTCTTGTCTTTTTTGACGAAGTTGCAATAGTTTTCTGATACGCATAGCAAGTATATCAAAGTCGAACGGCTTAGTAATATAGTCATCTGCTCCACTTTCCAAACCTTCCAGTTTCTGTTCTTTGGCAGAACGGGCAGTGAGCAGGATTAAGGGAATATGGGAAGTCTGTATATTTGTTTTCACTAACCTGCACAGTTCGTTGCCATCCATTTCCGGCATCATCACGTCACTTACAATAATATCAGGCTGCAATTCAGGAATCATTGCCCATGCCTTCACACCGTTTTCCGCTACTTTCACGATATATTCGGGTGTCAGACTGTCGCACATAAAAGAGCGAAAATCATCGTTATCATCCACAACGAGGATCACAGGCCGTCCACGATCTTTCTGCTCTATCTGTTCTTCCTCCATATATTCTTCCTGAAGTACTTCCACAACATTCTGTAATTGTTGTTCTTCCTGTTTCTGAGCTACCTGCACACGAGTTACGGGAAGCTTAACAATAAATACGCTTCCTTTCCCCACATTATCGAGTACGGTAATGGTACCCTTGTGCAACGCCACAAACTCTTTCACCAAATGTAGTCCTATTCCACTTCCGCTCGCCTTTTGTCCCTGCTTATGTTGGACCTGGTAGAAGCGTTCGAATATAAGTTCTTTATCCTCATCCTTAATACCGATACCCGTATCCGAGATTTTAATTTCAAAATGTTCGTATAATTTGTCCGTAGCAGACAAAAGATCAAGTGATACATCCACTCTTCCACCCTCGGGAGTGAACTTAAAGGCATTGGACAGCAAGTTCATAATTATTTTATGTATTTTATCTTCGTCAAATACCATGAATAACTCTTTCACAGCCGAAAAGAAGATAAGACGCACATTTTTCTTTTCCGAATATTCGGTGAAAGAATTGCTTATGCTACGGATATACTCAACAATATCGCCTTGTGTGGGATTAAATTGATGCCCTTTCACATCACTTTTCCTAAAATCAAGTAACTGATTCACCATGCCAAGTAACCGCATTGCATTGCGATGCACCATTTCCAACTTATTCCTCTGCTCGCTGTTCTCAGTATGCTTCATTATATTTTCGAGTGGAGATATTATTAATGTGAGTGGTGTACGTAACTCGTGACTGATATTGGTAAAGAAGCGAAGCTTCATATCATCTATTTCATGCTTTTGCTGGGCTTCCTGCTCTATCTGAATTAGTTTATACTTCTGGCGCTCGTTTCGTTGTATCTGCCGGCGCGCCAAAAAGAGCACTCCCAAAATAATAATGATATATAGCACATAAGCTAAAGGAGATGCCCAGAAAGGCGGAGCAATCACAATCCGTAATTCGGAGATTTCGTGGTTGCTGAAGCCATCACTGTTAATAGCTTTCACCTTAAGTATATATCTTCCGGGGGTCAGGTTGGTATAAGTCAGCTTATTGGTATTGATAGTCATCCAGTCGGTATTGAAACCTTCGAGCATATATACATATTTTGTCTTCTCGGGCAGAATGTAATTCATGACCGAGAAGGAAACAGAGAATACATTCTGGCTATACTTTAATTTAATTTCAGGTGTGTAACTAAGGGATTTGGTCAATATACGGTTTCCGTTATACACACTATCTATCTTTACTTCTTCGTTAAAGAGTTGCAGCTCCGTGAATTCTATTTTAGGCGTATCACTGTTATATTTCAGCCCTTCGGGATCAAAAAAGCTCATTCCGCGAATGCCTCCTGCTATAATTTCTCCTTTTACGGTTTTGAGCAAGGAACGCGAATTAAATTGCTGATCCTGCAAACCGTCAAGCTCGCTATAACGGTGACAGGTATAGGCATATATCCCCGTAGCAGGGTCTATATTTACAATAATATTGGTAATACTGTTTCTGGTGGTTATCCACATGTTTTTATTATTATCCTCTACAATGGCTTGTATGATTTCGCTTCCCAAATTAATAATTTTGTCGTTCTTCCGATCATAAATATTAAGCCCCTCTGCGGTTGCAATCCAAAGAAGCCCCCGGCTATCTTCATAAATACCATTAATGGTTGGATGCAAGAATTCCTGTGTACCTTTTCTATTACCCAGCCATCTTTCAAATGTTTTTGTGGCAGGAGAGAAAACTGCTATACCGTTGGATGTAGCCATATACAGATTCTTATCTCTCCCTATGCAAATTGAGAAAATATATGCTCTATCGGGATCTTCGCCAGGTATGGTATATCGGGTAAATCTCCCGGTATGAGGATCGAAACCCTGCAATCCACTTCCCAGAGTGCCTATCCAGATGTAGCCGTCATCACCCTCGGCCAGTGCCCATACATTGTCATTGATAAGAGAATTCGGGTTATTGGGATTGTGTTTATAATTGGTAAAAGCATGACCGTCGAATACACTAAGCCCATCCCTGTAAGTTCCTATCCATATCTTTCCGTCTTTGGCTCTGAGCATACTGACTATTACATCACCTGATAAAGAATTTTTGTCTGGATTATGCTGATATATTTTTCGTTCATTTGTTTTACGATTGATATAAATAAGTCCGTTGCTGGTTCCCACCCACAGGTTTGCCTGTTCATCTTCATTAATCACATTTACATCAGCTGAAAAATTCTTTATCCAATTGAACTCTGAAAGATTATCTGTACGGAATTTGAAAATGCTTTCATTGTAGTAGGAAATACCCCTTTTGTAATAACCTGCCCATATCCCTCCATTCTTATCACAAAATAAACAGTTTACGCTGTTTTGTAAGAGGCTTCTTTCGTTAAACAAATCACTTTTCAGGTATTTAATTGTATTCTGCCTCTTATTAATAATATCTATGCCTCCATGGTCAGTTGCTATCCATATCCGGCCTTGCCTGTCATTTTTCACATCTCTGATCTGGTCGGAAGATAAGATATAAGGCGAGTCTTTCTGTGTACTAAGATGCTGCCAATGGTCTGTCATGGCATTATACAACCAAATCCCGTTGTTACCATATACCCAATAATCTCCATCGATATCTACCCACATTGTATGCCATCCCTGCATTCTTCCCAAGAAATTAACAAGATAATCATTCCGATAGGTGATTTCATTCATACTTCGGTCTATACGCTCAAAATATCCATTTGTATATACCAACAAAATCCCGTTTTTATCTTCAGTAATACAGGAGAGTCCTATTCCTTTTTCCTTAAACTCCTCATGCATAGGATAAAAGATTAGCTCCTGCTTTTTTATATTATAATAGTAGATTCCATTATAATTATGTGCCCAGATATTTTTTTCCTTATCAATATATAATAGCACAGGAGAATCTGGAATTCCATACTTTTCCTTCAACAAAGGTCCTGCGGAATGAAATGTTTCCTTATGAGGATCATAATATGCATATCCCAAGCGTGCCAGATGAATCCAGAGCAGACCGTTGGCGTCTTCCTGTACATCTTTTATAGAGTTGTCAGGTAGAGAATACATATCTTTGCTATTACGTATAAAAGTTTTGAAGGTATATCCGTCATAACGATTGAGCCCATATTGGGTAGAAAACCACATAAACCCTTTGGAATCTTGGGTGATATGAACAATTTCACTGTCTGAAAGACCATCTTTTATTCCCAGATGCTTGAAAGCCACTTCATTCATTCCGGTTAGAAGTGTAAAGAAACAAAAGCTCAATAATGTCAGGAGTATTCTTTTCATAGTATTAATTGTGTTTAACAGATACAATATTCGCAAAAAAAAATGAAAAAATCAACCTTTTCTTATTGTTTATATGGAGGAGGCCAACAGTTATATCAGGCAAAAGGAAAACAAGTAAATCGCTAAAATTTAATAATTTATAAAAATAGATTAACATTACTCCCCTCTTTTCGAAACATAAATTCACACTCCCTTTCAAACAAACGCCCTTCTTATGCAACATTCCATCCCCTATTTTCGGACAACAAATTTTACTTTTGTTCAGCTTTTCAAAGCCAAATACCTAATATTTAATATTAACCATTAAATTATGTACAATGAGAAAGACACTTTTTCGAAAATGCATAAATTATCGTTTATGTAGTATTGCACTGTTGATGCTTTTATTGCTCCCGGCAATAGCACTACACGCGAACCCCTTACAAGAAAAAACAGTATCCGGAATTGTAACAACATCAAGTGACAGTGAACCGCTTATCGGTGTCAGTGTCCGGGTAAAAGGAACTTCTACCGGAACTATTACTGATTTCGAGGGAAAATATTCATTGAATGTGCGCAATGGAGAAGTTTTGATTTTTTCATATATAGGCCATCTGGAGCAGGAAATCAAGGTTGAAAATCAATCCATTATTAATGTGGTACTGAATGAAGCCACAAAAGAACTTGATGAATTAATAGTAATCGGATATGGTGTACAGAAAAAGAAGCTGAACACTGGCGCTACTGTGCAGATGAAGGGCGAAACCCTGGCAAAACAGAATACAAACAATGCCTTACAGGCTATGCAGGGACAAACCCCGGGAGTAAGCATTATCTCCACATCAGGACAACCCGGAGCAGAAATGAAAGTTACCATTCGTGGTCTTGGAACCGTAGGCAATTCTTCACCGCTTTATATTATAGATGGAATTGAGGGAGACATCTCCGTCATAAGTGCCTCAGATATCGAATCGATCGATATTCTGAAAGATGCCGCATCAGCTGCCATTTATGGAGCACAGGCAGCCAACGGAGTTGTTTTGGTTACCACCCGGCAAGGTGTGAAAGGCAAAGGACAAGTTACATTCGATGCATACTACGGCATACAGAATGTGGCCCGCAAAACAAAGATGCTAAACGCTGAGCAGTACAAAATCATTATGAACGAACAGGCTGTAAACTCAGGAACAAGCCTGATCGACTTCGATTCCATGGAAGGCTTGGCAGATACAGACTGGATAAGCCAGATGTTCAAAAATGACGCTAAAACTGAGAGCTATGCATTAAGTGTCAACGGTGGCTCAGAAACTTCCGTATATTCACTTTCACTCAACTACCTTTCACAGGAAGGTATTGTAGGAGGAGCCGATGTTTCGAATTATGAGCGTTATGGCTTCCGTATTAATACAGACCACAAACTTTATGAAGAAAAGCTGAAAGTAGGCCAACATTTAAATTTCAGTTATATTAAAAATTCAGGTATTCAAGTAGGTAACCAATATAATAATACATTGCGCGCGGCATTTACAACTTCACCGCTTTCGCCGGTATACAGCGATAATAATTTGTATGACAGTCCATATAATGATACTACAAACTCCCCGTGGTACAATGCCGATGGTAACCCATATGGTGAAATGATGACGAATTCGAATAACAAGAACGCAACTCAACGCCTCATCGCAGATGTTTACGCAGAACTGGAGCCTCTCAAAAACTTAAAGTTAAGAACGGTGTTCGGTATCAATTACTTCGCAAGCGATTACAGAGATTATAAGCCTTTTTACCGATTCTCTATCTATTCATACAATGAAGACCATACTACTGTAACGCAACGTGCCAACCGGGGGTATGGACTCACCTGGTTCAACACGGCTACCTATGACTTTACTATTGACGACCATGCTTTCAATGCTATGATTGCTATGGAAGCCAAACGGTATGACGATATCGGTGTAAGTGCAAGTAACTGGAACCTCTTGAGTCAATTCAATGATTTCTCACACGCATACATTAATAATACTACCGGAGTGGCACATGACAAAGATGGCACTGTAGTAGATACCAAAGAGGTAGGCGGCGGACCGGATAACCAAACACGCACTCTGTCTTACTTTGGACGTATCGGTTACAATTACCAGGAAAAGTACATGTTCAACGCAACCCTTCGCGCCGATGGCTCATCGAATTTTGCCAGCGGTCATCGTTGGGGATACTTCCCTTCACTCTCGGCAGGCTGGGTTATCACTAATGAAGTTTTTATGGAAAAGACACGGAACTGGCTCGATTTCCTAAAATTCCGTGTAAGCTGGGGACAGGTAGGGAACCAAAGTATTGATCCTTATCAATATTCTTCTCCCATAAGTACTTCAACAAATGTAAGCAGTGACAATCCCGCTGCCAATTACAATTTCGGGACAGGCCTGGGAGCCGGAAGTAATATTAAAGGTTCTTATCCTGTAAGATTATCAAATAAGACTATAATGTGGGAAACCTCCGAACAAATCAACATTGGTATCGATGCTCGTTTCCTGAACAGCCGTTTGGCCGCAAATGCTGATTTTTACATCAGGACAAATAAAGACTGGCTCATAAAAGCTCCTATTCTCGGTACCGCCGGTGCGAAACCTCCATTTATCAACGGTGGAAATGTTAAGAACACCGGTATTGAGCTCGCGCTGAACTGGAATGATAGAATCGGTAAACTGAATTATAGCTTAGGTATTAACGGTGCCTACAACAAAAATAAAGTAGGCAAAATACCTACCGATGACGGTATCATCCACGGACATACCAATATGCTATATGCCAACTCGGAAGAGTTCTACCGGGCACAAAACGGGCATCCTATCGGCTATTTCTGGGGATATAAGATTGCAGGAATCTTCCAGAGCCAGGCAGATATTGATGCCTGGAAAGCTGCCGGAAACGGAATTCTGCAAGGTGAAAACGTAAAGCCGGGTGATGTAAAATTCGTAGATCAACAAAAAGATGGTATAATTGATATCAACGACAAAGTTGATCTTGGAAACGGATTACCCGACTTCACTTACGGATTTAATATTGCTCTCGATTATAAAGATTTTGATTTCTCGGTATATGCCAACGGAGCAGCAGGCTATAAAATAGTACAATCTTACGGAAGCCATGCAGGCAAATATGCCAACTATACAACAGCCATTTTAAAGCGCTGGACCGGCGAAGGCACATCTAACCGTGTGCCGCGCGTTACGGACACAAACATTAACTGGCAATTTTCTGACCTGTACCTGCAAGATGGCGATTACTTACGAATCAGCAATATCACACTTGGTTATAATTTCTCCAAACTTATCAGATGGAAATATATCAGCCAATGCCGCCTCTATGCTTCAGTACAAAATGCATTTACATTTACTAAATATGATGGCATGGATCCCGAAATCGGTTACGGTACAGAAGGATGGGTGTCGGGAGTTGACCTGGGTTACTACCCACGTCCACGCACATTCCTCTTTGGTGTAAATATTAAATTTTAACCCGTAAATAACTCAAGTTATGAACTCAATAAAATCATATATCACAATACTGTCGGGAGTAGCCATACTGGGATTCAGCTCATGCACCGACTTCTTAGATACAGAATCCAAAACATCACTTTTCGAAGATAATTATTATAAAACTGTTGAAGATGCCGAAATGGCATTGGTAGGCTGTTATGATGGCTGGCAGATTACCTCAGGCGGATTTCCCTTTTACCTGGCTGCAGAGATAATGAGCGACAACTGTTTTGGAGCTACCGGAAATGGTGACGGACGCGGTTACCAGGCTGTTGACCGTTTCGATATACTGGAATCACCTGCGGATGCCAATCTTTTTCTGGATACCTGGTTAAATTATTATGTAGGCATCTTCCGTTGTAATACTTTATTGCTGAAAATGGATCAAATTGAATGGAAAGCTAACAGTCCGGATACCAGAAAACGCATTGAAGGCGAAACGCGTACACTCCGCGCATTGATGTATTTCGACATGGTACGTATGTGGGAAAATATACCCTTATTGCTGGAACCAACCAGAGAGAATATACCTCAGGCCGATCCTGTAGATACTTACAAGGCCATTGTAGAAGATTTGGTATTTGCCGCTAATAACATACCTGCCAACGCATACCCAAAAGCAAATGCAGCAAAGAACGATGGCCGTATCACCTGCTATGCCGCTAAAGCGCTGCTGGCACGCGTCTATCTTTTTTATACCGGATATTATGGACAAGAACTTCCCGGTATAACAAAGGCCGAAGTACTGGCAGGGCTGGAAGATATTATTTCTTCAAAAGAGTATGACCTGGTCGAAGAATTCAAAAATCTATGGCCTGCCGCTTCTTCCGTATCTAAAGAAGGTCCGAACACTGAAGAAGAGAAAAAAAATTACGTCTATGGTTGGGATGAAGAGAAAACGACTTTTGCCGGACGTGGTAACATTGAAACGGTACTGGCACAGAAGTTTAACGATACATCCGACTACAACGGTAACACCGATGGCAACGGATGGATGAAAATGATGGGAATGCGTAATACCAACTGGTCTCCTTATGGGAAAGGTTGGGGAGCCTGTACCGTAAACCCCTTGCTGATAGAAGCATACGAACCTCATGATAAACGCAGGACGGCCTCTTTTATTGATATTACAGGTGAAGGTATTGCCGATGAATTCGATTTGCCCGACCAGCGCGAATATACCGGATATACTTCAAAAAAATACACTCCAATGGCTTATTACGACGGGACAACGGCTACCAAAGGCGGTGAAGGAGACTTCCAGATTTCACAATCGCAAGACTATATTGTCATACGCTATTCTGATGTATTACTCATGGCTGCTGAGCTGGGAAGCCCCAGTGCGCAAACATACTTTGACAAAGTACGTGCCCGTGCCGGACTGGAGAGTAAGCCAGCAAGCAAAGAAAATATATTAGAGGAGCGCCGTTTTGAGTTCGCACTTGAAGGCATCCGCTACTACGACTTATTGCGTCAGGGCATTGATGTAGCTGCTGCTGCCATTGCTTCGGAAAGTGGTATTCCGGTATTGAGTGGTGGCGTAAATGACAAAGTGGTTATTAAGGCCAATAATATAAAGAAAACCCGCGGACTTTGCCAGATACCCGAAACGCAAATCACACTGTCGAAAGGCGTACTAATACAGAACCCTGGTTGGTAATAACTTTAAAAGGAAACGAACATGAAAAATATATTTAAACCAGCAATTACATTTTTAGTAGCACTGTTGTTACTGGTGGCATGCAGCCCGGACAATCCTCAATTAGGAGGAATCATCTCTCAAAGCGGATTGGATATTTCCATCACACAAGATCCGGAAAAGGATAATATTATACACCTAGAAAATAAAACGCCGGGCATTATCCCCTACTGGGATTATGGTATCGGTTTCTCGAATGAAAACAAAACGACCATAGTGATTCGTTTTGCTGGCGAATATGATATTAAATTCTATGCATTGGATAAAGGTGGTTCTGTATCGACTTCGCAAAAAGTTACCGTTTCTGAAAATGACGCTGATTACTTCAAAGATCCGATGTGGGATTTGCTAACCAACGGCAGCGAAGGCAAAACCTGGGTATGGAATGACAAAATTCCGGCCTGTTTCGGCAATGGAGGCGCGGGTTCTATTATCCCCGAATGGTGGCAGGTATCTTATGGCGAGGTGGTCAGCAACGAATGGGAAACAGGCGAAATGGTATTCAACCTGGATGGCGCACAGAATTTTACTAAAACTCTGGACACAGGTGTCGCCACCAAAGGTTTCTTTGACCTGGATGTTGAAAATAAGAGGTTGACAATATTGAATGCAAATGTTCTTCATGGAGCAGATTATGCAGACGATGGAGCCAAAGGCAATTATTATGTAATTACAAGACTCACAGAAACTGAAATGACATTAGCTCGTCAGGGAAATGGCTGGCAAAACACATGGGTATTCAGGGTAAAATAATATAGTTTTTAAGTATTTATTAAGAGGGTGTCAAAAGTTTGCTTGTACTGCCCCCAAAAGTTAGACGTTAAATAATAAGTTTATAAATTCTCTACATAATGAGTTCGGTATTTTACCGGACTCATTGCTTTTAGCTTGGTTTTAATTCTTTTGTTATT